>Ga0105237_10000518_pt1 | contig 54382 bp, 41 predicted proteins | sample KBSC24metaG_FD_81520 | JGI IMG/M metagenome (GOLD analysis project Ga0105237, IMG submission 81520) | Corn rhizosphere microbial communities from Kellogg Biological Station, Michigan, USA - KBS C2-4 metaG | ecosystem: Host-associated > Plants > Roots > Rhizosphere > Soil | place: Michigan, USA... | reverse complement strand
GGCACGTCTTGACGCTCGACTCCGCCAGCCCGGAGCAGACGGGTGCGCGTCCGCATCGGCTCAGGCGCGGGAGCGCCGCCGAACTCGAGGAGGCGATTGCCCATGCGGATGCGCCGCGCGCCAGCGATGTCGCCACGGAGCGCGACGTGACCAAGGCATTTCGTGGAGATCTCGATGCGATTCTCGACAAGGCACTGCGCAAGAGACCGGCCGATCGGTACCTGAATGTCGAATCGCTCGCCGACGACCTGCTTCGGCACCTCGACCATGTTCCGGTGCAAGCGCGTCCGCCCAGCCGTTGGTATCTGGCCCGTCGCTATGCCACCCGTCATCGCACGGCCGTCGCGGCGGCCACGGGCATCATGCTCGCGCTCGGCATCGGCCTGGGCCCCTCGCTGTGGCAGGCGACGCGGCCACGCGCAACGAACGCATCGCCAGGCAAGCGCTGGATCGCGAACGCGCGGTCCAGAGTTTGCTGGTGGAAACGCTTGCCGTTGCCGCGACCGCCGATCCTGCCAAGCTGCGCGAGCCGGATGGTTTCGGCATGCTGCTGCAAGCCAAGTTCGACGAGTTCGAAGAGCGTTTCAAGGATCGGCCGGAGCAGTGGCTCGACCTGTTGGAAGTGATTTCGAACAAGTTGCCGTCCTATGGCGACTATGCATGCTCGTTGGCCGTGGGCGAGCGCTACCTCGCGTTGCTGAAGAAGACCAAACCCGCCGATCCTGTTCGCCTGATGCGGCCTACGCGGCGAATGCGCATGCGCTGTTGGGATTGGGCCACCGATCGAAGGCGGCCGGGTTGTTGGGCCTGGCACTGGCGGTTCGCCACCGAGGATCCGGCAGCCGTGCCGTTGCACGCGCGGTTGAGCGAAGAGCTTCAGCAACTGAGCGTGGCGAGCATTTCTTCGGGCGACGCGTCTCCAAAGCCTTCGCGGGAAGGGTCTCGTTCTCACTGACCTTCCATGGCAAGGACGACCTCAACGAGATGGCGGCATGATCTTCGCCGTGCTCGCAGGCACTCTTTGCGAGAATGGAGTTGCGTCTTTGCCGGGCTGCAACTCGTCGAACGGGCGCCGCCGAAAGCGTTCGGCGACCTCCAGGTGCGATCGGTCCGGGCCACCTCGCACGGCGCCAAGTCCAGGCAGTTTTGCCAAGGGCACCGGCAGTCGTCACCCGTTTTGAACGGCGGCCACCGCCTTGCGGATCACGTCAATGACAACATTCGGCTGAGACAGCATCGGCACATGGCTACTTGCCACCTCGGTGACGGTGGCGCCCATGCGCTTCGAGACCCACCTTTGCAGGTCGGGATGCACCGTGTGGTCTTGCGTCGCCAGTACATACCAACTCGGCTTCGCCTTCCAAGCGATGTCATTCACGCCGAGATTCTGTTGGTGGAACAAATCGAAGACCGGCGCGTAGTGGGTAGCCCAGACGAGCTTCTGTTCTGCCGAGGAGAGGTCCCCGGCGAAGAACTCCGTGCCGTTTGGGAGCATCCAGGCACGCCCGTCTGCCACTTCAACGCGCGAGAAGATGTCCGATGGATATTTGTCGAGCTGGTTCTGCACGGTTTCGCCGGCGTCCGGGGCGACCGCTGCGATATAGACGAGTCCCACCACGCGCTTGTCGACGCCGGCGGCCGTGATGGTAGCGCCGCCATAGGAATGACCAACGAGGATGACGGGGCTGCCGACGCGGCTCAGCGTGCGCTTCACTGTTGCCACATCCTCTTCGAACGAGTCCAGGCCATATTGGACCGCGATGACCTCATGCCCGTCCGCCTGCAATGCGGGAATCACCTTGCTGAAGCACGAGCCGTCGGCCCAAATGCCGTGGCAGAACACGATGCAAGGCTTGGAAGCTGTAGACATCTCATCTCTCCTTCTTGGATTTGACTCGGTTGACTGGGGTGCTTCCGTTCTGCAAAGACGGGAGCGACCGCGAAGATACGTCTCCCCTCTGTCAAGAACAAAGACTTTGTATCATCCGACCTATGCCCTGAAGGCATACCGGAGGTCGGATGGAACTTCGACATTTGCGCTATTTCGTTGCCGTTGCTGAGGAGGGCAGCCTATTGGCCGCTGCTGAGCGGCGACTGCACACGTCGCAGCCGTCGTTGAGCCGGCAGATTCGCGATCTGGAATCCGAAATCGGTGTGAAGTTGCTGGAGCGGCAAGCACGTGGCGTGGCGCTCACCACTGCCGGGAAAGTTTTCCTTGATCACGCGCGCTTGGCGCTCTTGCAAGTTGAAGCGGCCGCAGATGGTGCGCGGCGGGCAGAGCAGCCGGAGAAGGTTGTGTTGTCGATGGGTTTCCTCGCCGGACAGGAAGTCGTGTGGTTGCCCCACGCGCTGCGCATCCTCCGGGAGGAGGCGCCGGAGGCCGAAATCACGCTGTCCAGTCAGTCCTCCCCGGAGCTTGCTCTGGGACTGATGCGAGGCAAGCTGGACGTTGCATTTCTTCGCCCGGAAGCGCAGGCCGTTGGCCTGTCCTACAAATTCTTGGCGAAGGAGCCTTTGATCGCCGTGCTGCCAGCGGGCCATCGCCTGACGTCACGCAAGAAGATTCGTCCGCAGGATCTTGCCCGCGAAACCTACGTCAGTTCGGCGAGAACCTCTCCGGTATTGAGATCCGTCATTCAGGACTACGCATCGAAGGTCGGGATCATGCTCGAGGCGGAGTACGAAGGCGAGAACCTGCCGGCGGCAATGTCGCTCGTCATTTCCACGGGCGGAGTAACGCTTATTCCGCTCTATGCGCAAAATATGCTTACACCCAATGTTGTTGCCCGGGCGCTCGACGGCGTGCCTCCGACGATTGATCTCACCTTGGGATACAACCAAGCGAACACATCTCCCCTGTTACTTCGGTTTTTGTCTCGTGCCGACGAATTGGTCACAAGCGTTGAAAATCAGAGCATCGTCCGATATGTCGTCTAGGTCATGGCCGCGCACTCGTTGCCCCGGCGCTTGTGCCGCGAAGAGGCGTCGGGGAAGCAGCCGTTCATGACGGACCGCTCTTGGGCCGGTCGACGACAGGCGCGCACGCCTGGTAGGTCTCGGCATGAGCTTCAACTTGTCGATCGCGACGCCTGGCCCGTTGCCAGCGAAGGTCATCGTATCCAAAACGATACGCGAGACAATCAAGCCGGAGTGGCCGAAGGTGGCGGAGCGCATGGCGATATCCCGGGTCAGCACGGCAGGTGACCGTTGCAGCGAGACGCTCGGATGCGACGTAGATGCGCAGGGCATGGCTTCGCAAGGTCATGGTTCAGTCCTCCCCGTGGCGCAGCACGACGCACTCCAGGCTGGACGCGTCGCGTGCCGCGATCATCGCGGCGCGCGCCTCGTCCAACGGGAACACGAGCGGATGGATCGTCGCGACGTCGAGTTGGCCGCTGCGCACAAGGTCGAGAAGCCGGCGGTAGGCGTCGCGCGGGTACATGAATTGGCCCAGGATCTCCCAGCTGTGCAGCATCACGTCAAGGTAAGGCAGCGGGAGTGGTACCGACATGCTCCCCATCAGCACGAGGCGTCCGCCGTCGGCGAGGCTGCGCAGCGCGGCCAACGTGAGCGTGGGGTCGGTCGCGCCGCCGACCATGTCGAACGCCAGGTCCGCGCCGCCGCCGAGCAGATCGCGCACGCGGGCGGAGCCCGCAGCGGCATCGCCTTGCAGCACGATCGGCTCGGCACGCGCCCCGGCGGCTTCGCACACGGCCGACAACCGTGCGCGATCGCGGCCGAGCGCGACGACGCGCGAAGCGCCGAGTGCGAGCGCGAGAAAGACGGCCGCGCTGCCATACGCGCCGGTAGCACCCGACACCACTACGGTCTCGCCTGGCGCCAACCGGCCACGCAGCAGGCCGCCGTACGGAACGATGTGGCGCATCGTCGTGACAAGCTGCGTGGCGTCGAGGTGGTCCAGCCCCTCGGCCGGCGTCACCAGGTTCGCGGGCAGCGACGCGAAATCAGCCATCGTGCCATCGGGCCAATCGTGCTGCATACGCTGGGCTGCGTCGCCCGCCGCGGTCACGCCCAGCAGGATCTGGCCAGGCTCGCGCACATTCTCCTGCGCGACGAGGTGCGAGGAAATCACGACACGCTGGCCGGGTCGCAGATGCCACACGCCCGCGCCTATCGATTCGACGATTCCTACGCCGTTGGAGCCCGGCACGAATGGCTGCGCGGGCACACGGTAGACCGACGACAGTCGGCCCTCGACGTAATCGAGCATGTAGGACATCAGTGCCGAGGCCTGCATGCGCACGACGACGCCGCCGGCGCGCGGCGCGGGCACCGGACGCCGGGTCAGCTCGAACGCGCCCCCCAGGCCGCCCAGTCGCCATGCGCGCATCGTCGCTGGTGCTGAAGAGGATGTCGGATCGGATCGCATAGGGGCCTCGCAATTTGATGATGGGATCCCCGATCTTGCGATGCTGAGTCCCTAGTTTCTATAATCTCCCGGCCTAGAAACATTACCGATCGTCCAAAACAAGATCGAGAGCCCGCCATGGATCCGCTGTCCGAAGTCCTGGCCACACTGCGCGTCACGAGCATGTTGTCAACGCGATTCGAGGGGCGTGGCGGATGGGCTTTTCATTTCCCAGCGCACGAGCACGTGAAGTTCGGAGGCGTGCTCGCCGGCCAGTTCAACCTGCTGCTGGACGGCACCGACACTGCGCTGACGCTGCGGGCCGGCGACTTCTACATGCTCACCACGGGCGCCCCGTTCTGCTCGGCAAGCGACCTCTCGCGCACGCCGCTGGACGGCCCGACGAGCTATCGCGCAGTGCGCAACGCTGACGGCCTGGTGCACTGGGAAGGCGAACCGGGTGACTGGCCGGCGGTGAGCCTGGCCGGCGGTCGTTTTACTTTCGAGGACGATGTGGTCGACCTGCTGCTGCGTCACCTGCCGCCGGTCATTCATCTGCCCGCGTGCGAAGGCGGCGCGACGGCACTAGGCTTGCTGCTGGGGCTGCTGCGGGACGAGACGGACGATATCCCCAAGCCGGGTGCCGAGGTCGCCCGCCGCAGCCTCGCGGCACTCGTGCTCGTGAATGCCCTGCGCGCCCATCTGGCCGCCACGAGCGTTCCTGCGGGATGGCTCGGTGCGCTGACCGATCCGCAGATCGGCCGCGCACTCTCGTTGATGCACGGAGCGCCCGCCGAGCGCTGGACGTTGGAAGACCTGGCGAAGCGCGTCGGAATGTCGCGCAGCGCGCTCGCCTCGCGCTTTCGCCAGCGCGTGGGACAGGCACCGCTGGAGTACTTGAAGCACTGGCGCATGAGTCTTGCGCGCAGCGCTCTGCGGCATTCCGACGACCCGCTCTCGCGCATTGCCGAGCGCATCGGCTACGGCTCGGATACCGCCTTCAGCATTGCCTTCAAGAACAGCGCCGGACTGAGTCCGCGACAGTTCCGCGTGCAGGCGCGTTCGAGGGCTCTGTCGCGGTAAGGTCGGCGGCGCACGAAGGGGCACCGGGTATCTGGCCCTATCGGGTCGCGAGGCTGCAGAACTCGTCGGCCGCCGTGAACGCCAGGCCTCTGGAGCAGCGAAGCCGCCCCTTGCGGATCATGTGCATGGTCTCGATCCCGGCGATCAGCCGCGCCGCCGACCAGAAGGCCTTGAGCCCCATCATCCGCCGCACGCGCCGCTTGGCCCGGTGATCCTGCTCGACGACGTTGTTCGTCGAGCAGGATCACATCGTCCGATTCTGTTGACCGCCGTCCCCGTCAGCCCGGGGCGCCTTCACGTGTCGGACGAATCCCACCACGGAGATTGCTGATCGCGTCGATTGTTGCCGGTCTCGTCTGACAGGAGAATCATCGCTCCTCTCGTGGTCCGAACGCGCGCTTGACCGAAGATTTCTTATCGTGGGCGCAGACGCGCGCTCACTGAAAAGCTTCAAGGGGACGTTATGGAAGATCTACGTTTGAACAGGGCCCCGGTGGCGAAAACCGGGATGAGACCCCGATCAATGAGCGAGGTCTAGCCCGCAAAGGTGCCCCCAATTGACCGGCGGTGCGCTCGCCGCCTTCGGGCGCAAGCGTCGTGCAAGTCAAGCTGGCGTAGAAGAGATCGAATGCCTAGTCGACGACGATTGACTGACGAGGCCGAGATTCGGCAACGAATCGGCCACTTGGTTGCAGCAGTTCGCGCGATGGACCGCGAAGGCGTGAAATCAATTTATGCGACGGAGCTGCTGTCATTCGACATCGAACCGCCGCTTCAGCACGTCGGGGCAGAAGCGAAACTGAAAAACTGGACGAGCGTCTTCGCGAGGTACCGGCCTCTTCTCAGCTACGAGGTCCGCGATCTCGAGATCACCGTCGGCAGCGACGTAGCATTCGGACGCAGCTTGAATCGCCTCAGCGGAACGCTGAAAAGCGGCGAGTACAGTGACCACTGGCTGCGTTGGACCGGTTGCTTTCGAAAGATCGGCGATAACTGGTTCATCGTTCATGACCACGTTTCAATACCCGTCGATGTGCGCAGCGGAACGGCGCTGCTCGATCTAGAGCCCTGAGCCGAACTAGCCCGAGCGCTGCGGGTGGCCGCATGCCGGTCAATGCGCCAGCGCTTCCGCCGCGCATGAAATCGCGCCGCTGTCTTCCCCGCAATTCGACGGTGTTTCGCCATTTGCAAGCCGTTCGTTCGGCAAGTAGGGAATTTGCCCGTCGACTGCTTCACGGTGCCGATCGGCGACCTCGTTGTATCGAATTGTTATTGAGACCATAGGCACCCAGCGCAACCCTACTCTGCGTGCCAAATCATGAAAACGTTGTTGGGATTCATCGTCTTGATCGAGAGGCGTCTCTCGCGCCGCGTGCTGTGCGGCCTGCTGGCTCTGCTCTCGGCTCTCTACGGACTCGACCTTGCGCGTGCCGCGGGGCCAATCAGCGGTCCGCCGCCCGGCCGCGTGGCCCACGACTTCGACGCGGAGCTTCGCAACACCGGCGCGCCGCACGCGCGCTGGGCTCGCGACGTGAACGGCGTGCGCCAGGTGCAGGCCATCATCGTCAGCAATTCGGCCGATCCGGCGCTGACCGATCTGCGCGGCTTCGTGCTGAAGAACGGCGGGTCGGTGCATGCGGTGCATCCGGGGATCCATGCCCTCACGGTGCAGATCGGCGCCGGCCTCGTGCAGGCTCTGGCGCAGCGCAGCGACGTGGTCAGCGTGACGCCCAACCGCACCATGCGCCGCACCGCGAGCACGCTGGAGGCGATCACCGGCGCGCTGACCGCGAACGTGCGTCCGATCAGCAGCAAGACGGCTTACACGGGTCTCGACGGCAGCGGCATCGGCATTGCCGTGCTCGACTCGGGGGTGATGACCACGCACGAGGCGTTCCTCGGCGCGACCGGCACGACGCGTGTCAAGCGCAACGTGCAGATGCTCAACTCATCGCTCGCCAACTGGACCACCGGCGTGAACGGCGGCATCGGCTCGCTGATGCCGGGCAGCGCCGCGCTCGCGAGCTATGAAGCGTCGATCGCCAACGACAGCGCTGTGGCGCCGGACGGCTTTGGCCACGGGACACACGTCGCCGCGGTGGCCGCCGGCTTCGCGCGCACCTATGCCTCGGGCACACCCGACACCACCGGCATCGCGCCGGGCGCGAAGATCTACGACGTGAAGGTGCTGAGCGACCTCGGCATCGGTACGCTGAGCGACGCGATCGAAGGCATCCAGTGGGTCATCTATCACGCGAAGGAATACAACATCCGCGTGATCAACCTGAGCCTCGCGACCGACTCCACGCAGAGCTGGCAGAACGACCCCCTGTGTGCGGCCGTACGCAGCGCCACGGCAGCCGGCATCACGGTGGTGGTTGCCGCGGGCAACTTCGGACAGAACCTCCTCGGCCAGGAGGTCTACGGCACGATCAGCTCGCCGGGTAACGACCCGTCGGTGATCACCGTCGGCGCGCTGAACGTCCATGGCACGAGCGCGCGCGGCGACGACACGGTCACCTTGTTCAGCTCGCGTGGCCCGACCCGCGGCTCGGTCACCGACGCGAGCGGCACCCCGGTGTACGACAACCTGCTGAAGCCCGACCTGGTCGCGCCCGGCAACAAGATCATCAGCGCCGCCGCGACGGTGAAGCCGACGACCACGAACTGGAGCCTGCTGCCGTCGACCTTCTACAGCCTGCTGGTGACCCCGGTCGGCATCACGCAGACTGCGCTCGAAACGCAGATGTTGATGAGCGGCACGTCGATCGCCGCGCCCGCGGTCGCCGGCACGGTGGCGCTGATGCTACAGGCCAATCCGGGCCTCACGCCGCCGCTGGTCAAGGCGATCCTTCAATACACCGCGCAGCCGCTGCCCGGCTACAGCCTGCTGCAGCAGGGCGCGGGCGAGCTCAACATCGACGGCGCAATCACGCTCGCGAAGGCGCTGCGCACCGACGTGTCGTCGGCGATCGCGGCAGGCATGGTGTACCCCGGCGCTCCGATGCTCGCTTGGGGCAAGCTGATGCCGGCACCGTCCTCGACGATCGGCGGCACCAGCTTCGGCTGGTCGCGCATCGCCTTCGTCGGCGGCAACAGCGTCGTGAGCGGCAGCGCGCTGTTCTCCGCCTATCAGCCGATCTGGGACCCGCGCATCACCTGGGCCGGCAATGCGGTGCGGTTGCGCAACGTGGTCTATTGGTCGGGCAGCGGCATCGCAGCCAATACCTACCCGCAGGCGTTCACCGACGTGGCCGCGCCGAATCAAATGCTGCTCACGGCGGGCGTGGTGAACGCCAACGCTCTGGTCGGCAGCAGTTCGCTGATCGGCAAGACCGGAATGTTCATCCCGACGCCGACGCTTTCCGCCTGGCTCGCGAGCGGCAGCGGCATGTCGTTCGCATACGGCGTGGTGCTGAGCGCTGGCGTGGTGCTCAGCGAAGGCATCGTGCACAGCGAAGGCATCGTGCTGAGCGAGGGCATCGTGCACAGCGAAGGCATCGTGCACAGCGAGGGCATCGTGCTCGGCGAGGGCGTCACGCTCGGCGAGACCGTGGTCTTCGGCGAGCGCTGAACCGCGTTCGCCTCCATCCGTCGATTCCAAGCGAGGAAAGTCCATGCCCGCAGCCGAGCAGCCGATCCAAGGCAACCCGGCGCAGCCCTGGTGGCTGCGCGCTCATCGGGCCCTGATGCCCGACTACAACCGCAAGGCCGCGGTCTATTGGTGGGCGATCGTGCTGGGGGGGGCGGCGCTGCTCGCGCATGCGCTGGACGCGGTGCTCGCGCGGCCGCTGCAGATTGGCACCGGCATCGCGTTCGCGATGCTGGCCGGCTTGTTTCCGGTGCGCATCCCGCGCTCGAAGAATTCGTTCGCCGCGGGCGAGATCTTCATCTTCCTGCTCCTGCTTCTCTACGGGCCGGCGGCAGCCGCGCTGGCGGCCGCGGGCGAAGGCCTGATCGGCTCGTGGCGTACCTCCAAGCGCTGGACCAGCCGCATCGCGAGCCCGGCCACCGCGGCGATCGCGATGTACGCGAGCGGCACCGCGCTGCACGGCGTGCTCGGCATGCTGCGCGGACGCGCCCTCGACAATGCCGGCGTGGTGCTGCTCGCCACCATGGCTAGCGCGGTGCTGTACTTTCTCGTGAACATCGTGCTCGTCACGGCGCTGCCGAGCCTGAAGCGCAACCAGTGGCCGCAGCCGCGCGAGATGTTCGGCAACTTCGGCTGGATCGGTATCACGTTCGCCGGCAGCGCGTCGGTGGCCGGCCTGCTGTACCTCAGCTTCGAGCAGTCCGGCGTGACGGTGCTCGCCGGCGCGGTGCCGGTGATCGTGATGCTGCTGACCGCGCTTCACACGCTGTTTCGCCAGCAGGAGACGGACGAGGCGCTGCACCAGGGCCGCGTCGCCGCGGCCGAGCGCGAGGCCGAGCTCGCCGCGCGCCACATCCGCGAACTGGAGGTCAGCGAGCGGCGCTTCCACAGCGCGTTCTCGCATGCTTCCATCGGCATGGCGCTGGTCACGTTCGACGCGCGCATGCTGCAGGTGAACGGTGCGCTCTGCCGGCTGCTCGGTGCGCCCGGCGAAGGGGCGCTGGTGCAACAGTCGTTCGAATCGGTGGTGGCCGACGAGCACGTGCCGCCGCTGCAGCGTTGCCTGATGCAGCTCGAGACGCAGCAATCGACCTCGTTCGAGCTGGAGCTGCAACTGCGGCACTGCGAGGGCGACGACGTCTGGGCGAGCGTGCACGGCAGCATCTTCTCCGACCAGGAGTCGGACCGGCCCTGCATGATCCTGCAGGTGCAGGACGTCACGGCGCGGCGCCGCGCCGAGGCGGAACTGCAGCAGATCGCATTCCACGACAGCTTGACCGGGCTGCCGAACCGGCGCCGCTTCCAGGAACAGCTCGCGCAGGCGCTGACGCGCGCGAAGCGCGATCCGCGACATCACTTCGCGCTGATGTTTCTCGACTTCGATCGCTTCAAGGTCATCAACGACAGCCTGGGCCACGCGGTGGGCGACGAGTTCCTGGTGGCCGTGTCACGCCGCATCCAACAGCAGGTGCGCGCGCACGACACCGTCGCGCGGCTCGGCGGCGACGAGTTCGCGATCCTCGCCGAGGACCTCGATCGCGGCGCCAGCGTGACCGCGCTCGCCGAGCGGCTGCTCGACACGCTGCGCGTGCCGATAGCGCTCGGCGGCACCGAGATCGCGACCAGCGCGAGCATCGGCATCACCTTCAGCTGCATGGGGTATGCGGCGCCGGCCGACATGCTGCGCGATGCCGACACCGCGATGTACCAGGCGAAGGCGGCCGGCAAGGCGCGCTATGCGCTGTTCGACACCGCGCTTCACACGCAGGTCGCGCAGCGCATGCGCATCGAGGCCGACCTGCGCCGCGCGATCGAGTTGGGGCGGCTGTCGGTGGTCTACCAGCCGCTGATCGAGCTGGAATGCGGCCGGATCGCCGGCTTCGAGGCCCTGGCGCGCTGGGACCATCCGGAACTCGGCCCGATCAGCCCGGCGACCTTCATCGCGGTCGCCGAGGAGACCGGCCTGATCGTGCCGCTGACCGATTTCGTGCTGCGCACCGCCTGCCGCCAGCTGCGCGACTGGCAGCGCGGCGACCCGGCGAACGAAGACCTGTGCATGCACGTGAACCTGTCCGGGCACGACGTTGCCCATCCGGCACTGGTGGCGCGCGTGCAGGCGGCGCTGGCCGACGCGCGCGTCTCGCCGTGCTGCCTGACGCTCGAGCTGACCGAGAATATCCTGATGGAGCGCCTGGAGCTTGCGCTGCCGGCGCTGCGCGAGCTGCGCCGCCTGGGCGTAGGCCTGAGCGTGGACGATTTCGGTACCGGCTATTCGTCGCTGCAGCACCTCTCGACGTTGCCGGTAGACAGCCTGAAGGTCGACCGCGGCTTCGTCGCCAGCCTGCAGCGCGACAGCAGCGACGCCGCCATCGTGCGTGCGATCCTGCTGCTCGGCGAATCCCTCGGCAAGCGCATCATTGCCGAGGGCATCGAGACTGCGGCGCAGATGGAGCAGCTGGTGCGCATGGGCTGCACGACCGGGCAGGGCTTCCATCTGTCGCGGCCGATGGCGCCCGAGATGATCGACGACATGCTGGGCAGTGTCGGGACCCGTCTGCCGGCGCCGAGCGCCACCGCGAGGCCTCCGCAGATCGCGGCCACGATCCACTGACGCGCGGCCGGGCGCGCTGACGTTCGGCTTCAGACTTCGCAAATAGGGCGTTGGCGCGGGCGGCGCGTAGCTCCCCCAAAGCGAAAGACGGATTGTGGCCGGGCGCTGGCGGTGGGTTAGCCGCGTCCCGATACGCAGGGACAAGCCGAATAAGGTTGCCCAGCAACTCCACCACGGCTGTTCGAGCAGTGCACGATCGGCGTGACCGCCATCGCGAAGCGCTGGAGCCAGGCCTCGCTTACGCGAGGAAACGACTCGGCCAACGGCGCCGCGGTCGACTCATCGAACGCTCTGGACCACGGTAATGCTTCTGGCGAAGTATGAGACAGTTTGAGAGCCGTATCCTCGCCAACGAGCGCTAAGCCGTTGATTTGGCTGGTGGCGCTTCAGGGATTCGAACCCCGGACATTCGAAGTAACAGTCCTGCGTTCACCTTGCTGGGTTCATCCACACGCTGCGGGTGCCTGTCTCCGCGATGCTCGCGCTTCTCGAGCGCGCGACATTGCTACAGATTTGCTACGAAAGCGGGGATCTTCCCATGAGCGGCCGATCGGCGAACGAGGCTGGACGCGACGGCCGCCCCTTGAACGAAGGCCGCCGGTTCGAGGGTGGGACGGAGCGCGGCCCCCCCACACACTGCGGCAGATGCAACCGACCATCCGCCTCATCGATCCCAAAGGGCGCACCCAGGCCACGCTCAGCGCACCCGCGAACGCAGAAGCGCTCTTGCGCGCTGCCTTCGATCTTCAGGCCGAGGATGGGCTCGTGGTCTGCATGGTCGGCGCACACCAGTGGTCGCTCGCGATCTACCGTGCCGGCACGGACATGAAAGTGGAGCCTGTGGGGCCGGCCGTCGGCGAAATCTCGCGCAGCCGGTGGGACGCCATGCGCACCGCGATGGCCGAGACCGCTTGGCTGGATCTGGTCGATGCGGGATGGTCCGTGGTGGTTGGCAACGGCCGGACAGCGGCGCGGTCTTCCTGATGCCTCGACTTCACGCCCGGCGGTCGCCCGGTTCGCGGCATTGCGCGCTGCCATCGTTGGATCAACATTGCAGTTTCCGCTCATGGATGGCCGACAGAGGCGCTCAGCGCGCCCTCGGGCTGCCGGGCGACGACGAGGCACGAATTGGACTTTCCCACGACTGACGGGTGCACGCAGGCGCTGCGCACCGACATCCTGGTGCTGGCGCATGCTCCCCTGGCTTCGGCCTACGCCAGGATGGCCAAGGACATGGGCCTCGCCACGTCCGGCCTGATGGTGTTCGACATGCAGCCGGACATGTCGCGCGAGCAAGCCTTTGCGTCGGTCAGGATGATGCTGTCGGACCGGCGGTCCCAAGCCTGTCTCGTGCTGGTCGATCTTGGCGGAGGGGCCTCGCCCTTCGCGGTGGCCGAGATGCTGCAAGACAGCCTCGGCGCGCAGGCGCGCATCGTGACCGGGCTCAATACGCCGATGCTGATCACGGCGCTGTGCCACTGCCAGCTGGATGTCGAGGAACTGGCCCGGCGCGCGGTGCAGCGCGGAAGCGACGGCATTCATCCGTTCCCTGCCTTGGAGCCGTCGCCGCGGGCTTGATCCGGCTTCCATCGAGCCGGCATGTCGTGCCGTTCGCGAGCGGATACCGCTCGACCACCGAGACGCTGAAGCCGAACAACCGGTTCTGACCCGGTGCCTGACTCGGGCTCCCTCGGCGCTGAACCGCTTGCATGGTAGTTTCAGGGGCGCGCACGGCACGCGTGCAGCAACCGGGGGGCATCTCGATGGCCAAGTTACTCTCCGTCAACGTCGGGCTTCCCCGCGATATCGAGTGGCGTGGCAGGACGGTGCGCACGGGCATCTGGAAGGAACCGGTGCAGGGCCGTCGGCGTGTTTCGCGGCTCAATGTCGACGGCGATGGCCAGGGCGATCTCGGCGGCCATGGCGGCGAGCAGCGAGCCGTCTTCGTCTACCAGATCGAGTCGTATCGCTACTGGGAGCAGAGGCTCGGTCGCCGCGATTTCACGCACGGGCAGTTCGGCGAAAACTTCACCATCGAGGGCTTGGCGGACGACGAGGCCTGCATCGGCGACCGTTACCGGATCGGGACGGCGCTGTTCGAGGTGACCCAGCCGCGGACGACCTGCTACCGCGTCGGGATTCGCCTGCAGGAGCCGCAGATGGCCGCGCTGCTGACTTCCAGCGGACGGCCGGGCTTCTACCTGCGCGTTCTCGAAGAGGGCGAGGTCGGCGCCGGCGACCCGATCGTTCCGGTCGCTCGGGGAGCGGAGAACATGACCGTTGCCGAGGTCAATGCACTGCTGTACTCGTCTCGCCATCCCCGCCATCGGCTCGAGCGGGCGCTGCGCATCGCGGCGCTGTCACCGGGCTGGCGCGGGTCGTTCGAGGAACTGCTGCGAAGCCAGGATGCCTTTCCCGGCGCGACGGGCAATGCGGCCCTGGTGCCGGCAGCGGCTGCGCGAACCGCAGCACCCGGCTTTCATCCGTTGCGGGTTGCCGCGGATCGACCGTGAATGCGCCGATGTGATCTCGCTGTTGTTCGAATCGGCGGATGGCAGGCGGCTCACGCCGGCGCTGGCCGGTCAGTTCGTCGTGCTTCGTTTGCGCCCGGGGCCTGATCGCCCGATGCTCTATCGGAGCTATTCGCTTTCCGGGGCGCTCTCGGACGAACGCTATCGCGTCAGCGTCAGGATCGAGCCGAACGGCGTCGCGGGAAACTATCTGCAGAGCAGCATCCGACCCGGTGATGTGCTGGATGTCAGCGAACCGCGAGGCGGGTTCAGCCTGCAGCCCGGAGACGCGCCGGTGGTGCTGCTCAGCGCGGGCATCGGCGCCACGCCGGTGCTGGCGATGCTGCACGCGCTGGCGGCGAGTGCTTCGCCTCGTGAGGTCTGGTGGCTGCATGGCGCGCGCAATGGCAGCTCGCATGCCTTTGCCGCGGAGGTGCGCCGACTGCTCGATACGCTGGCGCGCGGGCGGTCCCAGGTCTGGTACAGCCGGCCGGAGGCGGACGATCGAATCGGGCAGGACTACGACGCGGCGGGTCGTCTGGCGGTGACCGCCGTCCAGGGGCTGCGCGTTCCGCGGGATGGCGACTTCTATCTTTGCGGGCCATCGAGCTTCATCGGCGATCTGACGATGGGCCTCGCCGCTTGGGGCGTGCCTCGGGACCGGATTCACTCGGAGGCCTTTTCCGGCGGCCCTTCGTTGACGCCGGGTGTGGCCTCCAGCCCGCTGCGCGCACCGCATCAGCCGGCGGGCACGTCCGGGGCCGGGCCGCTGGTGTCCTTTGCGCGCAGCGGCCTCACGGTTCAGTGGCGTGCGTCGGAGGAGCAGAGCCTGCTCGAGTTGGCCGAGGCCTGTGACGTGCCCGTCCGCTGGTCTTGCCGCACCGGCGTCTGTCACAACTGCGAGAGCGGGTTGATTTCCGGGGCCGTCGTTTATCAGCCTGATCCGCTCGATCCGCCGACGCAAGGCAACATCTTGATCTGCTGTTCCCGGCCGCGGGGCGACGTGGTGATCGACCTCTGAGCGGCGGGGCGGCAAGCGGGTTGGCTGGCTGTCTGCCGGATTGCGGCAAGTTTCAGTGCCAGCGCCACGTCCATATCGCATCGATCGAGTTGTCCGACCCAGCCTGCGCGCGCAGCGTGAACTGCCGCGCGATGCGGTAGATCAGCTGCCAGTTGCCCGCCGTCGCCGTCAGGCTGCGCTCGTAACCGACGTACCAGCGATCGGAGATCTGCTTGCCCAGGCTGAGGATGGTCTCGCGCACCTCGCCGTCGCTCTGGCTCAGCGACAGCGTGTCGAGGCCGAGGCGCTTGGTGATGTCGTCGGTCGGGCTGCTGCCTTCGCCGGCCAGCAGCGCGAGCGCGGCGCTTTGCAGCAGCGCGGTGTCGGTGCGGCCCAGGGTGTCCGGCGCCTTGCCGAGCACCAGCCACGAGAGCTTGTCGGTATCGGACATGTCCGGGTCGGAGAACAGACGCACCCGCGGGTTCAGCGCGCTGCCGGTGATCGCGACGCCGACGCGCACGTCCAGGTTCGGCCGCACCGCGAGGATGTCGAGGCGCGGATTGTCGGTCGGCCCGCTGAAGGCGATCAGCCCGCGCTCGATGTCGAGCTTCTGCCGATAGGCGGCATAGGTGCCCTCGGCGGTGCGCACGTTGCCGTTGACCGCGAGCTTGCCGCCGGGAGCGCTGATCTTCAGCTGGCCGCGCAGGCGCGTGTCGAGGCCGCGGCCCTTCAGGCGCAGCTGCTCGCCCAGATCCAGGCCGACGTTCAGTGCCACCGCACGCGGCGCCTTGCCGGAGGTCGCGGCATCGACCGGCTTCGGGTTCTTGTCGCGCACCACTTCGACGTCTTCGCTCAGCGAAGGCGCATCCGACTGGCTGAAGTCGATCAGGCCCTCGTCGATCTTGAATTGGCCGTCGAGCTTGATGGCGTCGGCGTTGAGGCCGAGCTCGGCCTGGCCGCTGGCGAGGATGCGGCGGTCGACGCGGCCGAGCACCTGCAGACGATTGGCGACCAGCTTGATCTGCGCCTGCGGCGTCGCGCCGAAGCCGGCGCTGCCGCTGACGTCGACGGTGCCGTCGCCGGCGCGGGCGCTGAACTTGTCGATGCGTGCGGTCTCGCCCTTCAGGCTGATCGCCAGTTCGCCGTCGTGCACGTCGACACCTTCGAGGAAGTTGCGCACCCCCAGGCCCTGGCCGTCGATCGAGCCGGTGTACTCCGGCGCGCCGAAGCTGCCGGAGATGTTCGCGCTGGCGTGCAGCCGGCCCGCCAGACGCCAGCCGGCGGGCACCCAGGCCCCCCAGGCGCCGAGGTTGGCGATCTGCGCTTCGAGCACGCCCTGCATCGGCGTCTCCGGCGGCGGCACCAGCGCCTTCGGGTCAGTGCGCAAGGTGATGGCGCCGGCCATCGAACCGAGTGTCTTGCCGGCGAAGGCGAGGGTGGTCTGCCAGACGCCGTCCTTCGCGTCCAGCGCCATGCGCAGGTCGCTGAGGCCGAGCGCGAGCTTGCCGGCGCCGGTCTCGTCGGTCACGTTCAGGTCACCGCTCTGGCGTGCGATCTCGATCTGCACGAAGACGCTCGGCGCGCTGCGCAGGTTGACTTTGCCGGCGACGACCAGATCGCCGCCCCAGCCGAAATCGGGCTGGATCTTCGCGAGCAGCGGCGCCACCGCGATCGGCTCGAGCTCGGCCTGCAAGTCGACCAGCGGCGCCGGGCCGCCTTGCCAGCGCACCTGGCTCCAGCGCAGCGCCGCGCCCGGCAACTGGGCCCGGCCCGCGCCGACGTTGCCGCTCGGCACCTGCGTCGCCGGGTCGAAGCCGACGTCGATCGGCGTCTCGGAGACTGACAGCCAGGCCGGCGCGCGGCTGTTGCGGCCGTGCAGTTCGAGGCGCTGCAGGCTGCCCTGCCAGCGCAGCGGCTGCCGGCCCGCCAGGTCGAACTGCAGGGCGCCCTGGGCGCGCAGATCGGCCAGCGTGCCGTCGGCCGGCTGGATGCTGCTGTTCGGCGCGAGCTGCCCGATCCTGTCGTGCGGCGGCGCCTGCAACAGGTCGATCCAGGCGGGCGGGCGCACCGGGCTGGCGGCGCTGAGGCTCAGATTGTGTTTGGCGAAGCTGCCTTGCAGCGCCAGGCGTGCACTGTCCAGCGTCTGCGGCGTGGCGCCGCCCGAGAGCACCAGCGTCTTCAGCTCGGCTTGCACATCGAGCGGCGCGTCCTGCGCCGTGCCGAGCGTCCAGCGCAGCGAGCCGCTGTCGAGCCGCGTTTGTGCAACCGCGAGTTGCTTCAGGCTCGCCGTGCCGCTGCTGGTGACACGCGGCCAGCGGCCGTCGAGCGAGGCCTGGGCTTCGATCTGGCCGGCCAGCGCCAGCCCGGGTGCGCCGGCCGCCTGCGCCAGGCGCAGCAGCGGCGCGAGCTTGACCAGGTCGACCTGGCGCGCGTTGACCTCCCAGTGATCGCGGGCGCCGCTGGCGCTGCCGTCGAGCTGGCCGCTGGCCTGCAGCGCCGCATCGGCCACGTTGAGGGTCGCGCGCGCGCTGGTGAGCTGCGTGTTCTCGCTGTGCAGGCTCAGCTCGCCCGCGATCGGTGCCCCGGCGAGCACGCTGTCGGTCAACGTGAGGCTGGCGTCGCCGCGCAGGGCCGAGACCTGCGCCAGCGCGGTCTTGCGTTCCGCGATGTTGTCGGGCACCTGCAGCTTGGTGGTCAGCGCCGCATTGATCCGATGCGGGCCCTGGCGCCAGGCCGAGCCTTCCGCGCCGGGCCACCACGCAGCCGGATCGAAGTCGCTCAGCGCGCCCTTGGCATCGACCAGCCAGCCGGCGCCCGCGCCGGTGCCGCCGTGCGTTGCCTGGCCGGCAAGGGTAGCGCGCGATGCACCGGCGCGGGCATCGGCCTTGCGCAGTTCGATGCGCTGCGCATCGCCCGCGGCATCGAGTTCGAGCTGCAGCTTCTGTGCGCGGCCGGCCCATTGCAGGCTGCCGGCGAGCGTGCTGCGGATGCCGAAGCGCGGCGTGGCCGCGGCGCCACCGGCCGGGGCGACCAGCCCCTCGCCATGCAGATCGGCCGTGCCGCCGATGCGCATGTCGGGCGCACGGCGATCGAGCAGGCGCGGGCGGATGTCGGCCAGCTTCAGCGCGAGGCTCGCGCCTTGCGGTGCCCAGCTGCCGCTGCCGCTCAGCGTGCCGGCGGCGTCTTTGACGGTGCCGAGCACGGCCTCAATGCTGTTCAGCTCGAACCGCGTCGGGTCGTCGGGCCGGCCGCGCACTTCGGCGCGCAGCGAGCGCAGCGGCAGCAGGGTTTCATCGACGCGGCCGACGCGCGCGTTCTCCAGCTCGAGGGTCACGCTCGCCGGCTCGTTCAGGCCGGCGGTGGCGGCACGTGCCGTGCCGCTGATCGCGGTGGCCGGCGCGGCGTTGGCCAGGGCCGATAGATCGAGCGCGCGCGTGCTGGCTTCCAGATCGCCCAGCGGCCAGGCGGCGAACGGCAGCACGGTGGCCTTGGCATCGAGCGCCGGCGCATCGCTCTCAGGCCGGCCGGCGGGTGCGGCGCCGCGCAGCGTGGCCTGCACCTGCAGCCGTTCCAGCGGGCCGTCAGCGCGCAGCTTGGCATCGAAGCGGGCCGCCAGGCCGGCATCGGCCGGTACCGGCTGGCTCGGGTCGGGCGAGACCTCGATCTGCGCCGCGATGTTGAACGGCGCGCTGCTGCCGATCTGCAGCTTGCCGGCGGCCTGCAGACGGTCGAAAGCGAGCGAGAGCGCATCCACGCGATGCGTCGCCCCGCCGTCGGCGCCGACGTGCAGATGCGCCTGCAGGCGCCGCAGCACCTTGTCGCCGAGCGGCGTGGCATGCAGCTCGCCGACGTGCAGCGACCTGACTTCGAACTCCAGCGGCAGCCGCAGCGAGGCCGGCGGCTTGGCGGGCGGCGCCTTCGGATCTGGGGTGGTCTGCACGTCGACCCGTTCGGCCTGCAGCGAATCGAGGCGCAGCACGATGCGCCCCAGCGAGAGCGGCGGGCGCTCCAGCACCAGTCCGCGCCATTGCAGCTTCGTCAGCACGACGCGATCCTGGCCCGCGCCGCCGGGCAGAGCGATCTCGAGCCGGTCCGCCGCGAAATCGCCGAACAGCATGCCGCGTGCGCCGCTGATCTTCAGCTGCGGGATCTGCGCCAGCAGCCAGGCGGTGCCGTCCTGCGTGCGCACGATCCAGGCGATCGGCGCGATCACCAGTGCGGCCAGCACGGCCACGGCGACCAGGCCGCGCCACAGCCAGCGCAGCCCGCTGCGCGGGACCGGTGGCGGCTTCTTCGGCGAGCCTGCGGGCGGCGGCGTCGTCGTCGTGCTCACTGGTGCACCCTACGCGCTGCGCGCGGCCCGACCCGTGGAGGGGCCGGGCTTGCGCCAGGCGAGGCCCGTCCGCAGGGACGGGCCTCGTCCGGTCGCACTCCCGCCAAGCGGGAGCTAGAGCGCTTGGGGCGGCCCGGCGCGCTCATAGTGCGATCCCGATGCTCACGTGCAGGCGGATCTGCTTCACCTCCTGGCCGTACGCGACGTCGACGCGCAGCGGCCCCACCGGGCTGCGCAGCCGCAGGCCCAGGCCGTAGCCCAGCGCGGGGCTCATGTCGGACCAGCGATCCGCCGCGTTGCCCGCATCGATGAACGCGGCCCACCAGATGTTCTGCAGCTTCGGCGAGATCGGCCGCGCGATCTCGGCGCTCGCGGTGAACAGATCGCGGCCGCTGACGGTGATGCCGTTCTGCTCCGGCCCGAGGGTGCGGTAGCCGTAGCCGCGCACCGAGTCGTCGCCGCCGGCGCGGAACTTCATCGAGTCCGGGATGCCGGTGTTCCAGTTCGCAAAGACCTGGCCGCCTTCGAGCCGGAACTGGCTGTACCAGCTGTCGCCGAACGGCAGGTAGCCGACGACGCGCAGCTTCAGCCGCGCCAGCGGGCCATTCTTCTGCGAGGTCGCGAAGGCATAGCCGCCGCCGGTTTCCAGCGACGCGGCCATGCCGCGGGTCGGCAGCAGGATGTTGTCGAGCTTGCGGAAGATCCAGTTGTAGTTGAGCGTCGCCGCGCGGGCGTAGTCGGAGATCGTGCCGGTGGTCGTGCTGTCGCTCAGCAGCTCGGCGTAGTAGAGGCGTTCCAGCGATTCGGTCTCGCGCGTGCGGCCGAGCCGCACATGCCAGCTGTTCAGCAGCTGGTCCGCCAGGTCCTGGCGCAGCGCGCCGGCGGCGAGCAGATTGCGGTACTGGTCTTCCTGCGGATAGGAGATCAGCTGGCCGTCCCAGGTCTTCAGGTCGCGGCCGATCTCGAAGTCGTTCTTCGCCGTCATGTGGTAGCCGAAGGGGTAGCGGTCCAGGTACGAGAGTGTCAGCCGCGGGCCTGTGTTGGTGCTGATGCCGATGCCGGTGGTCGCCTGCTGCTGCGGCGATTCGCGCACCCGCGCGGTGACCGTCGCCGCGTTCGCATCGGCGGCCGTCGTATCGACGACGACCGAGGCCGTCTCGAAGAGATTCGACTTCTGCAGCCGGTCCTGGAAGTCGGCCAGCAGCTTCTCGGTGTAGACGTCGCCGGGCGCGTAGGTGCTGAGGTTGCGCACCACCGATTCCGGATAGCGGTTGAGCCCGCGCACTTTCAGCTCGCCGAGCTTGAAGAGCGGCCCGCTGTCGGCCACCACGTAGAGGCGGACCCGATTGCTTTCCGGATCGACCTGGGCCGAGGTGCCGCTCCAGCTCGCGAGCGGATAGCCCTGCGCGCCGAGCCCGGCGATGAGCTGGTTCTTCGCGCTGCTCCAGGCATCCTGGCTGAAGGGCTCGCCGGTCTTCAGCGCCCAGGCGTCCTTCATCTGCGCGGCGATGCGCAGCGCCCGTTCGTCCTTGGCTTTCTCGGCGTCCAGCAGCGGACCCTGTTCGATGATCGTGACGTCGCCGATCAGCGCGCGCGCGCCGGGCGAGACGCTGACCGTCACCTTCGGCACCGCCGCGTTGTCGCGGCGCACGTCGACCAGCGCGTTGAAATAGCCCTGGGTTTCGAGCAGCGAACGCGCCTGCGCCGGCGCGGCGACGATCAGCCGGTCGAGCTCCGAGCGGCTGATCGCACCGGCCTCGCCGACCCGCTGGTAGCGCGCCAGGTCCAGGTACTGGCCGAGCATCTTGTCGAGCCCGTCGGGGGCCTTCACGTCGAGCGTGTAGAGGGCGGGGCCGGTGGCCGCGCTGGCGGCGGCGTCCGGCGCAGCCGCCGATTGGCCTTCGCTGCCGTGCACCCAGGACTTCAGCGTCGAGCAGCCTGTCTGAAACAGTGCGAGTGACAGCAGCAGGGCGAGCAGCCGGCCCCGGGTCATTTGCTCAACAGCCGCATCGCCCCTTCGAGCCCGGCCAGCGAGAGCGGGAACATGCGCTGGTTCATGAGCTGCTGGATGATCGAGATGCTCTGCCGGTAGCCCCAGACGCCTTGCGGCTCGGGGTTGATCCAGGCGAATTTCGGAAAGGCGTGCGTCAGCCGCTGCAGCCATTCGGCGCCGGCCTCTTCGTTGTTGTATTCGACGCTGCCGCCGGGCTGCAGCACCTCGTACGGGCTCATCGTCGCGTCGCCGACGAAGATCAGCTTGTAGTCCTTGTTGTACTTGCGGATCACGTCCCAGGTGCTGAACTTCTCGGAGTAGCGGCGGCGGTTGTTCTTCCACATGAAGTCGTAGACGCAGTTGTGGAAGTAATAGAACTCGAGGTGCTTGAACTCGGTCTTGGTCGCGGAGAACAGCTCCTCCACGCGGTGGATGTGCTCGTCCATCGTGCCGCCGACGTCCATCAGCAGCAGCACCTTCACCTTGTTGTGGCGCTCCGGGACCATCTTGATGTCGAGCCAGCCGGCGTTCGCGGCGGTGCTGCGGATGGTGTCGTCGAGGTCGAGCTCTTCGTCCGAGCCCTCGCGCGCGAATCGCCGCAGCCGCCGCAGCGCGACCTTGATGTTGCGCGTGCCGAGCTCGAGGTTGTCGTCGTAGTCCCTGAACTGGCGCTGGTCCCAGACCTTCACCGCGCTCTTGTTGCGGCTCTTGTCCTGCCCGATGCGGATGCCCTGCGGGTTGTAGCCGTAGGCGCCGAACGGCGACGTGCCACCGGTGCCGATCATCTTGTTGCCGCCTTCGTGGCGCTCCTTCTGCTCCTCGAAGCGCTTCTTCAAGGTTTCCATCAGCTCGTCCCAGCCCATCTTCTCGATCGCGGCTTTTTCCTCCGGGCTGAGCTCGAGCTCGAGCTTCTTCTGCAGCCACTCGAGCGGGATTTCCTTGGTGAAATCGGCGAGCAGCTCCACGCCCTTGAAGTAGGCCGCGAAGGCGCGGTCGAACTTGTCGAAGTTGGCCTCGTCCTTCACCAGCGCGGTGCGCGCCAGGTAGTAGAACTTGTCGACGCTGGGGCCTCCCTCGTCGTCGATCACCCCGCCCTGCAAGGCTTCGAGCAGGATCAGGTATTCCTTGACCGAGACCGGCAGTTTCGCGGCGCGCAGGGTGAAGAAGAAATTGATCAGCATGGCTTCGTCGGCGGCGTGTGACGGCGTTCGCTTATTGTGACCGGGTCGCTCCGTTTTTCGGTTTGGCGATGCCCCTTGTCACATCTCAAGGCTAGTCGCCCGCGGCGGCACGCCGGCCAGCGCGCGGCCGCTCCGAAGCGGCCGGCGACCCCCGCGGGGGGTCGGCCGCGGTACTCCGCGGCCGGGGGGCCGAATCATGGCGCTTCAGCCAGGCTAAGAACTCCTGATACCAGAGCTTGCTGTTGCGCGGCTGCAGGATCCAATGGTTCTCGTCGGGGAACCACAGCAGCCTCGCGTCGACGCCCCTGGCCTTCAAGGTGTTGTAGTAGGCCAGGCCCTGCTGGTCGGGCACGCGATAGTCCTTCGCGCCGTGGATCACCAGGGTCGGCGTCTGCATCGCGGCGGCGAACGCATGCGGGCTCTGCGAGGCCACCTTGGCCGGCTCGTCCCAGTACCAGGCGCCGAGCTCCTTGGCGTGCCAGGTGAAGGCGTCGTCGGCGAACAGCGCGGTCCAGTCGAAGCAGCCGGCATGGCAGACGTAGGCGGCATAGCGCCCCGGCGCGATGTGGCCGTTCATCCACGCAACCAGGTAGCCGCCGTAGCTGCCGCCGCTCGCGAAGACGCGCTTCCTGTCGGCCCAGCGCTGCTTCAGCAGCCAGTCGGTCGCGGCCTCGATGTCCTGCAGTTCGAGTTCGCCCCAGTGCTGCGAGATGCTGTCGAGGAAGGCGTGGCCGAAGCCCGAGGAGCCGTGGTAGTTGAGGCCGGCGACGACGTAGCCGGCCGCGGCGAACACCGTCGCGTTCCAGCGGTAGTGCCAGGTGTCGCCCGAGGCGGCGTGCGGCCCGCCGTGCAGGGTGTGCAGGATCGGATAGCGCTTCTTCGGGTCGAAGCCGGGCGGGTAGGTGAGCCAGAGCTGCACCTCGCCGGCCGGGGCCGGGCAGACGACGTCCTCGCGGCGCCCGAGATCGAGGCCGGCGAGCAGGCTGTCGTTGAAGCGCTCGATGCGGCGCGGCTCGGCGCCAGGCAGATGCACCTGGGCGCGTGCCGGGTGCAGCATCGCATCGCTGAGGCTGACCAGCGTGCCGGCCTTTTGGTCGAAGGCCTGCACCCAGCCGCCGCTGACGGCCACCTCGGCGCGGCGCGCCTGCAGGTGCCAGCGCCACAGGTGCATGCGGCCGCGTTGCTCCGAGCGGCACAGCAGCGCGAGGCCGTCCTCATCCCACAGCAGCGGGGCCTGCAGGTCGTGGTCCCAGTCGGCGCTGTGTACCGACCAGGCGCCGCTCGCCCGATCCAGCAGCGCGAGCTGCGCCGGCATCGTGTGCGTCTTCGCGCGATGGCTGGCGAGGAAGGCGATGCGGCCGCCCGCGGGGTCGTAGCGCGGCGCGCTGAAGTCCCAGCCCGCGTCCTCGGCGACGGTGGTGATCTTGCCGGTCTTCAGCTCGATCTCGGCCAGCGCGAAGCAGTTGTCGATCTGCTTCTGCTCGGACGGATCGAAGGCGAAGACGATGCGCCTGCCATCGGGCGAGATGTCGAAGCAAAGACCGTCCGGCTCGGCGCGGGTCAGCTCGTGGCGGCTGCCCTCGAACAGGTCGCGGTACTTGCCGGTCTCGACGTCCAGCACGTGCAGCCGCGCGGCGCGGCCCATCGGCACGTGGTGGTCCCAGTAGCGGTACTGGGTTTCGCTGGTGACGTAGCCGGTCTCCTTGCGCTTCGCGAACTCGGCGTGCCGCTTGGCCTGCGCCTTGGGGCCCTTCAGGTCGGGCCAGACCCAGCTGACGAACGCGATGCGGCGGCCGTCGGGGAACCAGCGGAAGGCCTCGACCCCGGTTGCCACGGTTGCCGCGCGCCGCGCTTCGCCGCCGTCGGGCGCGATCAGGTAGAGCTGGGCTTCTTCGTCCTTCACGCCCTGCTGCTCGCGCTTCGCGACGAAGGCGATGCGGTCGCCGCGCGGGCTCCACAGCGGCTGGCCGTCCTTCTCGCCGCACGAGGTCAAGGCGCGCGGTTCGCCACCGAGCGTGGACAGCAGCCAGAGCGACGCGAAGGACTTGTTCTCCTCCATCGAATAGCGCGTGACCGCGGCGACCGCCTGCGCGCCGTCGGGCGACAGGCTGATCGCGCCGAGCCGCTCGATCTTCCACAGGTCCTCGACGGTGATCCTTCTTTTCCTCCCCGCCATCCCCGGCTCCTCGTTCAGTGCGGTCGATTCAGATGCCAGAGCAGCTGCGCCTTGACCTCCGGCCACTCGCCGGCGGCGAGGCTGTACATCACGGTATCGCGCACCGTGCCGTCGCGGCGCAGCGCGTGGTGGCGCAGCACGCCGTCGCGCTGCGCGCCGAGGCGCTCGATCGCGCGCTGGCTCGCGAAGTTGAAGTTGTCGGTGCGCCAGCCGACGAGCTGTGCGCCGAGCACCTCGAAGGCATGCGTCATCAGCAGCAGCTTTGCGCTGGTGTTGACGTGCGTGCGCTGCATGCTCCGGGCATACCAGGTGTAGCCGATCTCCAGCCGCTCGACCTCGGGCACGATGTCGTGATAGCTGCTGCTGCCGATGATCCTGCCGCTCGGTAGATCGATGACCGCGAAGGCGAGACGGTGGCCTTCTGCGTAGGACTTCAACGCGCGCTCGATGTAGCCGGCGGTATCGGCCGGCTCGGGCACGCTGGTGACGCGGATGTTCCACAGCTCGCCGTCGGCCGCGGCGGCGAGCAGGCCGTCGAGATGCTGCAGGCCGAGCGGCTCGAGGCGCACTCGGCCATCCGCCAGGGTGACCGGGAGAACCGGCTTCATCGATTGTGTTTCTGCATGAAGACGAGTTTTTCGAACAGGCTCACGTCCTGCTCGTTCTTCAGCAGCGCGCCGACCAGCGGCGGCACGCTGACCTTGTCGTCCTTGCTCTGCAGCACGTCGAGCGGGATGTCCTCGGCGACGAGCAGCTTGAGCCAGTCGAGCAGCTCCGAGGTCGACGGCTTCTTCTTCAGCCCGGGCAGGTTGCGCACGTCGTAGAAGGTCTTCATCGCCGCGCCGAGCAGCTCCTTCTTCAGGCCGGGGAAGTGCACGTCGACGATGCTCTTCATCGTATCGGCATCCGGGAACTTGATGTAGTGGAAGAAGCAGCGGCGCAGGAAGGCGTCGGGCAGCTCCTTCTCGTTGTTCGAGGTGATGAAGACCAGCGGCCGGTGCTTCGCCCGGATCAGCTCGCGCGTCTCGTAGACGTAGAACTCCATGCGGTCGAGTTCGCGCAGCAGGTCGTTCGGGAATTCGATGTCGGCCTTGTCGATCTCGTCGATCAAGAGCGCCACCGGCTGCTCTGAGGTGAAGGCCTGCCACAGCACGCCCTTGACGATGTAGTTGTGGATGTCCTTCACGCGCTCGTCGCCGAGCTGGCTGTCGCGCAGGCGACTCACCGCGTCGTACTCGTACAGGCCCTGCTGCGCCTTGGTGGTGCTCTTCACGTGCCACTGCAGCAGCGGCACGCCGACGGCCTGCGCCACCTCTTCGGCCAGCATCGTCTTGCCGGTGCCGGGTTCGCCCTTCACGAGCAGCGGGCGCTTCAAGGTGATGGCCGCGTTGACGGCCAGCATGAGGTCTTGCGTGGCGACGTAGTTGTCGGAACCTTGGAACTTCATGGGTAGGAAGGCCCCAGGGCTCGGGGCGATGGAGGGGTGTCGGCCCAGTATAAGTGGCCCCCTATAATCCGCCGCTGCCCCGCCCCCACCAACGTACAACGAGCCAGGACGATGAAGAAACTGCTCTCGACCACGCTGATCGCCCTTGGCCTGCTGGCCGGAGCCGTCTCCTCGGCACAGGCTCAGAATGCCGCGGCGGGCGAGAAGAAGGCCGCGATGTGCATCGGCTGCCATGGCATCCCGGACTACAAGGCGAGCTTCCCCGAGGTCTATCGGGTGCCGAAGATCTCCGGCCAGAACGCGAAGTACATCGTCGGCGCGCTGACCGCCTACAAGAAAGGCGACCGCCACCACCCGACGATGCACGCGATCGCCACGTCGCTGAGCGAGCAGGACATGGCCGATCTGGCCGCCTTCTACTCGACGCACGGCATCGACGCCAACGACAAGGCGCCGGCGCAGCTCGCCAGCCCGCCCGAAGCCTCGATCGCGACCCTGATCACCAAGGGCGCCTGCGCCTCCTGCCACGGCGCGAACTTCAGCACGCCGATCGATCCGTCCTATCCGAAGCTGGCCGGCCAGCATCCGGACTACCTCTACATGGCGCTGAAGGAATACGCGACGCCGGGCGCCCCGCTGTATGGCCGCAATCACCCCATCATGGGCGCGCAGGTGAAGGCCTTCACGCACCCCGAGCTGCAGGAGATCGCCAAGTACATCGCCGCGCAGCCGGGCGAGCTGAAGACCGTGCAGCAGGCGCACTTCCGCTTCGACTGAGCGGCATTCGCGCGAAGGTGTCACGAGAGGGCCGCCGGCGCGAGTCGGGCCGGCCCTTGTTCCTGAGGGAGGAAAGAGAGGGTTCAAGTCCGGCCGCCTCGGTGTCGATAGCACCGCAGGATCACGACGCGTCACCCTCTCCCATGCTCAAACGCATTTCCGTCGACCAGCTGCGCATCGGCATGTTCGTGCAGGAACTGTGCGGCTCCTGGATGGACCATCCGTTCTGGCGCGCCAAGTTCATGCTGAGGGATCCGGCCGACCTCGGCAGGATCAGCGACAGCGGCGTCAAGGAAGTCTGGATCGACATCAGCCGCGGCGCCGACGTGCAAGGCGGCCGCACCGAGGAAGACGTGCGCGAGGAGGTCGAGCGCGAACTCGAATTCGTCGCGTCGATGCCGATGCCGATGCTCGAAGAGAGCGCCGGCAACGCGGTCGACCGCGCGGCAGCGCTCTACCGCAAGTCGCGCCCGCAGATGATCTCGATGTTCAACGAAGCGCGCCTGGGGCGCGCCGTCGCGGCCGACAGCTGCGTGCCGCTGGTCGACGAGATCTCGCACTCGGTGATGAGCAACCCGGGCGCGCTGATCAGCGTGGTGCGCCTGAAGACCAGCGACGAATACACCTACATGCACTCTGTTGCGGTCTGCGCGCTGATGGTCGCGCTCGCGCGCCAGCTCGGCCTCGGCCCGAAGGAGGTGCGCGAAGCCGGCCTGGCCGGCATGCTGCACGACCTGGGCAAGGCCTTGATGCCGATGCCGGTGCTGAACAAGCCGGGCAAGCTGAGCGACGAGGAGTTCGCGATCATGCGCACCCACCCGGCGCGCGGCCACGCAATGCTGGTCGAAGGCGGCACCGTCAGCGCGGCGGTGCTCGACGTCTGCCTGCATCACCACGAGAAGGTCGACGGCTCGGGCTACCCGCAGCGGCTCAAGGGCGATCAGATCAGCCTGATCGCGAAGATGGGAGCCGTCTGCGACGTCTACGATGCGATCACCTCCAAGCGCCCGTACAAGAGCGCCTGGGACCCGGTCGAGGCCTTGCGCAAGATGGCGCAGTGGAAGGGCCATTTCGACATCGCGGTGTTCCAGGCCTTCGTCAAGACGGTGGGCATCTACCCGGTGGGCTCGCTGGTGCGGCTGCAATCGGGCAAGCTTGCGGTGGTGGCCGAACAGAGCACGCATTCGCTGCTCAAGCCCAAGGTCAAGGTGTTCTTCAGCACCAAGTCGAACATGCGCATCCTGCCCGAACTGCTCGATCTCGGCGGCCCATGGTGCCAGGACAAGGTGATCAGCTGCGAGGATCCGGAGAAGTGGCCGTTCAATGATCTCGAGCAGCTCTGGGGGGCGCCGAGCTTGCTGGGCTGAGCCCGCGCACGGGGTGCGCCTGCGCGCGGCCCGTGGCTGGCGAAGGCCCGGACCCTCTGCGGTGCGGGCTGAGGTCGCGAAACCCCGGGCCGCACCGGGGTCGGGCCGAGGCGGGAGAATCGGGGCCGTCCCCGAACCCTGGAGCCCCTCATGATCGAATTGACCGTCCCCAGCATGAGCTGCGGCCATTGCGTGAAGACCGTGACCGAGACGGTGCAGCGTGTCGACGCCGCGGCCACCGTCACGATCGACCTGGCGAGCAAACACGTCTCGATCGAATCGACGAGCGCGCCGGAAGCCTTCCGCCGTGCGCTGACCCAAGAAGGCTACGTGCCGGCATGAGGCCGGCGTTCAGAGTGGGGCGGCTTGCCGCCGCCGTTGCCTCGATCGCCGTCATCGTCGGGCTGAGTGTGCCCGCGGCCCAGGCGCAGACCTTGCGCTGGGCCAGCCAGGGCGACCCGCAGACGATGGATCCGTACTCGCAAAACGAGCTGCTGACCAACGCGATCAACGGCCAGATCTACGAGTTCCTGGTGGCGCGCGACCGCCAGCTGAACCTCGTGCCGGCGCTCGCCACCGAGTGGAAGCAGGAAGGCCCGCTGAAATGGGTCTTCAAGCTCAGGCAGGGCGTGAAGTTCCAGGACGGCAAGCCCTTCACCGCCGACGACGTGGTCTTCTCGATCGCCCGCGCGAAGGAGAAGACCTCGCAGATCGCCGTCTACGCGAGCGCGCTCGGCGAGCCGAAGAAGATCGACGACTACACCGTCGAATTCGGGCTGACGCAGCCGAACCCGATCTTCCTGCAGCACCTGAACACGGTCTACATCATGAGCAAGGCCTGGTGCGAGGAGAACAAGGTCACCCGGCCGCTCGACTTCACCAACAAGGAAGAGAGCTACACCTCGCTGCATGCCAACGGCACTGGCCCATACCGCCTGGTCTCGCGCGCGCCCGACATCAAGACGGTGCTCGAGCGCAATCCGACCTATTGGGGAAAGATCGAGGGCAACGTGCAGAGCGTGGTCTACACGCCGATCAAGAGCCCGGCGACGCGTGTCGCGGCGCTGATCTCCGGCGAGCTCGACTTCGTGCTCGACCCGCCGCCGACCGACGTCGAGCGCCTGCGCAGCACGCCCGGACTGAAGGTCATCGACGGGCCGGAGAACCGCATCGTCTTCATCGGCATGGACCAGGGCCGCGACGAGCTGCTCTACAGCAGCGTGAAGGGCAAGAACCCGTTCAAGGACCTGCGCGTGCGCCGCGCGCTGTACCAGGCGATCGACATCGAGACGATCAAGACCAAGCTGATGAACGGCCAGTCGCTGCCGACGGGCGCTCTGGTGCCGTCGCCGCTGGCGAGCTTCAACGATCCCGAGATCGAGAAGCGCCTGCCCTACGACCTGGAGGCGGCGAAGAAGCTGATGGCCGACGCCGGCTACAAGGACGGTTTCGAGGTCACGCTGGACTGCCCGAACAACCGCTACATCAACGACGAGCGCATCTGCCAGACCCTGGCCTCGATGTGGGCGCGGCTGAACCTGAAGGTGCGGGTCAACGCGATGCCGCGCGTCACCTATTTCCCGAAGCTCGACAAGCTCGATACCTCGCTCTTCATGTACGGCTGGGGCGGCTCGATCACCGATGCGGAGACGACCTTCACGCCGATCTATCGCAATCGCGGCGAGAAGGGCGTGGGCTTCTACAACTATGGGAACTACAAGGACGACAAGCTCGATGCGCTGGCGGCGTCATCGAGCGTCGAGGCGGACCCGGCAAAGCGCAAGGCGCTGATCAAGCAGGTGTTTTTGGCGCAGGCCGAGGCGACGCATTACATCCCGCTGCACCGGCAGATCATTCCGTGGGCGGCGCGGGCGAACGTGGAGGTGGTGCACCGGGCAGACAACTGGGTGGAGACGCGCTGGGTGGTGGTGAAGTGAGCTGAGCCGGGTGTGAGTGGCGGCCCTGTGTGTCTCCCTGATTTAGCGGCGTGAGCTTTCGCCGGATCGATAGATCGGCAGCAAAGACTCGCGAAAATGCGCTACCGAAAAGCGTCGGGTGGCGGCCTCGCGCGCCGCATCGCCAAGGCTGTGGCGCAGCGAAGGCGAATCGACGACGCGCGTCAAATGGCTTTGTGCCTCGGACTCCGTCCGATAGATCAGGCCGGTGACTTCGTGCTCGATCATGGCGCGGTGCATCGGCGTGTCCGCAACGATGCAGGCCAGTCCTGTCGCCATCGCCTGAGCCAGCAAGATCGGGAAATGCGTATCGCCGCCGGGAGCGATGAACACCCAGCCGGCGGAAAGCCGGCTCGCCAGTCCATCGTCGTCGAGCGAGCCGAAGGTGGCGACGTTCGCGGCCGCCAACCTGGCCTCCGAGGCCTTTCCGATCGGGCCGAACCAGTTGAACGCCAACCCCAATTCGGCCGCACCGAGCACGACGGCGATGCGCGACGCCAATTCGACCCCGCTGCGCACGTCCCTGTGATTGCCTGCGACGACCAGCGGCCTGCGGGCCTCGTGCCGGCTCGCCGCGAAGAACACGTCGGCCACGGCTCCCTCGACTAGGACCGGCTCCATGCCGGATGCCGTCATCTGGAGCGCGTCCGGCATGCTGCTGGCGATGTAGCCGCGCACCCGCTTGGGTGCTGCCGCAGCTGCCAACCTGGTGACTGGCGGAAGCAAGCGCAGAAGCCACATCAGGCGGGAGCCGTGAGGGGAGAGATAGATGGCCGATCGCTGGCCCCGCTGACCCGCGAGCACTGCACCAATGACCCACGGCTTGAGTCCATGGAAGTGCACCGCCGCGATTCGTCGACTGCGCATCTGCTCGCGCACCACTCTGAACAGCGCGCTCCAATGCAGCCAGCCGTTCTTGCGCATCGCGACCAGAACAAGCTGGACACGATGGTCGAATTGGGACAGATTCGCGCCCGACTCCGGCGAGTCCAGCAGCACGACGATTTGCGGGGATCCCGATTCGATCAACGCATGAGTCATCGGCCCGAGGAAACTCTGCACCGAAGCAGTCACCCTTCCGACGACATGCAGCACTGCTGCCGCCTCGTCCTCGATCGCCGGTCGGCCCGCGCTCGACCTCGCATCGCGCGCCTCCATCGCGCCCCCACGCGACAGCGAACCGTACTCAGCGACGCCCATGCGGCACCTTCAGCGACGGGATCACCACGGCTTCCTTGGTGCATTCAACTCGCGCCATCGCGACTGAGCACCACTTTGACAGTACGGAAAAGAATCACCAGGTCGCCCCACAACGAGCGGTGTTCCACGTACAGGCGATCGAGATTCACTCGTTCGTCATAGCTGAGATCGTTGCGGCCGCTCACTTGCCACAAGCCGGTAACGCCCGGCATGGTGCTGAGATAGTGCCAACGCACGCGCCCGTATTTTTCGAGTTCGGCGACCGTGATGGGGCGCGGCCCGACGAGCAGCATGTCGCCCCGCAACACGTTCAACAGCTGGGGCAATTCGTCGAGGCTGGTCTTGCGGAGAAAGCGGCCGATCGGCGTGATGCGCGGGTCGTTCGTCAGTTTGCGGTCCCTCTCCCATTCGAGGCGGGCGGCCTCGTCGGTGCGCAGCAACTCATCGAGGCGCGCCTGCGAGTCGCGAACCATCGTACGGAACTTCAGGCATCTGAACAACTGCCCTCCGCGTCCGACCCGATAGTGACCGTAAATGATCGGTCGGCCGTCGTACAGCAGGATCAGCAGCGCGACTGACAGCAATAGCGGCGAAAGGGCCAGAAGGATCGCCAAGGCGGTGGCGATCTGGAGCCAGCGATGGGAAGACTCCGTCAATCCACCGAAGCTTCGCACGCGGGCAGGCACGGACTGGCCTTGCGCCAAAAACCCCGATAGCGTCGTCATAAAGTGCTCCCGAACGTCACGCGCCTGTTTCTAGTTAGCTCGGCATGCAAATCGCAGGCCAAGTCGGCGCCTTGGCGAGCGCTCGTGTTGGTGCGCGTGAGTGTAGCGGTCTTCGCACCATGCCGGGGCAATCGAAAGTTAGCATGTCGGACTCTCGTGTCGCCGCCGCCACAACCGGTTCACTGAGTTGACGTGGTGGTGCAGGTTAACTGCACCATACAGGAACTTGCGGGCCGCTCCTCGCGCGCGTTATTGCTTCTGGAAGTCCAGGCTCAAGGCGCGGAGCGGCACGCGACTTGCTCGCTCACATCGCGTTCGGCGATCACTCCGATATTTGTGGACTTCACGCAACGAAAGCCCGGCACCGAGGTGGGGCGCTTATCGACAGTTAGGCGACGTTGAAGGATTATGCGCGGCGCGCCACATTGGGGAATGCTATGAATCTTACTCAGCTGTTCGTCGTCTGGCGCTGCCGGTGGCGCGTGATCGCGGCTGCCGTCCTTTTCCTCGTCATCGCCACGCTGATTGTTTGTCTCGCGCTTCCCAAGAAGTACACCGCCAGTGCGGCGTTGCTGGTCGACACGCGCGGCGGTGATGCGCTGAGCGGCAACTCGGACCGGCAGACTCCGACTCAGGGCTTGATTGCCACGCAGGCCGATCTGGTGATGTCCGAGCGTGTCGCGCGTGCCGTTGTCAGGTCTTTGAATCTTGCAGCGGATCCCGAATCACACCGCACGTGGCTCGAGGAGACTGAAGGCCGCGGCGATGAGACGAGTTATGTCGCCAAGAATCTTCTGAGAAAACTGGAAGTCAAACCGAATCGCGACTCGAACATCATCAACATCAGCTACACGGGCGCTGACGCGGAATTGTCTTCTCGCATTGCCAATGCCTTCGCGCAGCTGACGGTCGCGACAGCCTTGGAACTCAAGGTCGAACCGGCACGACAGTTCTCCAGCTGGTTCGACGATCGAACAGTCGGCCTGCGAAGGAATCTCGAGGCGGCGCAAGCGAAGCTCAGCCAGTTCCAGCGCGAGCGCGGCATCATCGCCACCGGCAGTCAAGGTCAAATCGACATCGAAACGGCGAAGCTTTCGCAGTTGACGCAGCAGTTGCTGGACATTCAGGCCACCCGCACCGAGACCAACTCGCGTCAGTTGCAGGCCAGCAATAGCGCGAAGACTTCGCCCGACGTGATGAATAGTCCGTCGATCGCTGAACTGCGTGTCGACATCGGAAAGAACGAAGCCTATCTGAACCAGTTGCGCACCGCCCTCGGCGAGAAGAATCCGCAAGTGATTGCCGCGCGAGACCAACTCGACACCTTGAAGGCGCAGCTCGAGTCGGAAATGCGTTCCGTGGCGATGACGCTGACTGCCGGCAACGAAGTCAACCAGAGGCGCGAGTCCGACTTGCGCGCCGCCGCGGCGGCACAACGGGAACGCGTGCTCGCGTTGTCGAAGAACTCCAACGAACTGGCAGTGCTGCAACGTGATCTCGAGAATGCGCAGCATGCCCTCGATCAGGCCGCCGGCCTGCAGGCACAGACTGCACTCGAGTCCCAGATCCAGCAGACGAATGTTTATTTCCTGACGTCGGCGACAGAGCCGCCCGTGCCGTCTTCGCCGAAGATTCGAATCAGCGTGGCGGTCGCCGCGGCGCTGGGTCTGTTGATTGGCATGGGCCTTGCGTTGTGGCTCGAGTCGAAGGCTCCGATCGTGCGAAGTGTTGACGACCTCGCTGTTGCGCTGGACCTGCCGGTGATCGGTGCCGTGTCCACGGCGCGCCTTCAGAACACCCCAACGCGCCGCTTCGGGCTCTTACTGGCAAAGGCGAGCTGACATGAAACCCGGAGAAGGTCTGAGCGATGTGACCCGGTCTCAGCGTGCGGCCGGAGCGATGGGCATCGCCCGTGTTGGACAGCGCGGGCGTTCGATTGGTGAAATCCTGATCGAGGCCGGACGCCTGGAAAGCGACGGCGCGGCAAAGATCGGCTTGATGCAGCGTGAACTCGGCCTGCATTTCGGCGAGGCGGCAATGAAGCTCGGACTGCTGAAACTCGCCGACATCGAGTTCGCGCTGGCCCGCCAATTCGAGTATCCGTATCTGACCGCAGCAGACGACACCTCGATTGCCCCTGAGCTCGTGTCGGCCTTCAGGCCTTTCGGCGCGGTCGCGGAGCAATTGCGCTCGTTGCGAACACGGTTGCTGATGTCGCTCTTGACGGAGGCGAAGACGCCGCGCAGCATCGCGGTGGTCAGCGGTTCGGCCGGCGAGGGTCGCAGTTTCGTCGCCGCGAACCTGGCGATCGTATTTTCGCAGATGGGCGAGCGCACCCTGTTGATCGATGCAGACTTGCGCAAGCCCCGGCAGCACCTTCTGTTCAGACTCGACAACCGGCAAGGTCTCAGCAACGTGCTGCTCGGGCGGGCGCACTTCGAGTGCATTGCCTCGGTGCCCCAGTTCCAAGACTTGTCGATCCTGACTGCGGGTTCGACCGCTCCTAACCCTCAGGAACTGCTCAGCTGGCCGGCCTTTCCAGCCGTGCTGCGTGATGCCGTTGGGAGCTTCGATGTGGTGATCGTCGATACGCCGCCGGCCGGCGCCAGCGCCGATGCCCAGATCATCGCGTCCCGTACCGGTTCGGCGGTGCTGGTCGCTCGTGCCGAACAGAGTGACGCCAGGACCTTGCGCCGCGTTCGTGCGGCGCTGCGCGAATCCGGCGCTCATTTGATCGGGTCGGTCTTGAACGGCGCCTGATCTCGACGGCCAGGAATGCGGAGCCTCGGTTTGAGTCAGCAGCATGTTCACACGATGTTCGGACTCGGTGTTTCACCGGGAGCCGCCGGCGTGGCGAGCGGCGCGACATTCGCCGAACGCTTCCTCGGTTTCGCGCTGATGCTCGAAATCGTCATGGCGGCCTTCGAGGGGCCCCTGCGCAGTCTGTTGAACCTGTTCCACCTGGATTTCCTGATCTTCGTGCGAGATGCCGTCCTCGTCGTGGCGGTGATCCTGTGCGTCGTGTCGCGCGTTGCGCGCAACGAATCCTGTGCCGCCTTGGGGATCTTTTTCCTGCTCATCGGGGTGCACGGGTTTGTCAGCGTGGTGAATCTGCACAGCGTCGTTCCGATGGCTTACGGCCTCAAGCTTGCACTGCCGGCGCTGTGCGGCTTTCTTGCCTGCTCGGCCATTTATCGCCCGAGCCGGCGCGTGATCCTTGCGATCGCGGGGATCTGGGTGCTGGTGTGTTGCGGCGCCGCGTACGACAAGTCGATCACGGGTGATCTCCCCTGGGTCGGCGTCAGCGTCGAGCTTGGCGGCATTGACGTGTCGTTGGCGCGAGACTGGCATACCGGGGCGATCAAGCGGGTCGGCGGGTTCTCGCGCTCCTCGATCGGTCTGGCGGTCATGCTGCCGTTGTTGAGCTTCATGCTGCTGGCCTCGCTGCGCAACAGGCTGATCTTGACGATCGTTTGCGGCGTCACCCTGGTGGGCCTAGTGTGGACGACGCAGAAAGGAGCGATCCTCGGATACGGCTTCGCGCTGCTGGCGCTCGTGCTGTCGCGCCCCATGATGACCTTGCCGCTGAGGCTGGCTGTCGTGTTCAGCGCGGCCATGGTCGTCGTGGCACCGTCGGTGCTGATCCACTTCGACATGCCCCGGGACCAGGGTACCTTCAGCTTCGAGTCCTTCATCAGCCGGATCGAGGAGATCTGGCCCGCAGCCTGGCATTGGATCGGCCGCTACTCGCCGCTGATGGGCGTGGGACTCGGCGGCATCGGCGGCGCACAGCGTCTCTATGCGCCGGACGACTTCAATCCCTCCGACAACATGTTCCTTTATCTGTTCGCCAACTGCGGGCTGATGTCTCTCGTCTATATCGCAGCCGTCGTGCTGATCGCGCTGTCGGCCCGGCTGCGCGACTACCGGCGTGACTCGGTCGTCGCGGCCTCGCTGGTCTTTCTCTTCGGCTACGGCCTGGTCCTGTCCTTGCTGGAGGATCAGATCGCATCGATGTGGTTCGGTGCCACCGTCGGCTGGCTTGCAGGGCTTGGTCCCGACGCGACTCCGACCGGCGATGAGATTGGTCGCTCGGACGATATCGCAAGTCGCCGATTGGTGGAGCGCTGACGATGGATTTTCTGATCCTCCGGCTCACCCTGTCCTCCGCGGTCGTCATCGCGCATTTTCACGTACTGACCGGTACGGCAGTGCCGTGGTTCGGGTTCATGTCTTCGACGATCGCGGTGCAAGCCTTTTTTGTCGTCAGCGGATGGATCGTCACTGCCAGCTACATGTCCTCGTCCTCGGCCACGGGCTTCTATATTCGACGAGCGGCGCGGCTCTACCCGCTTTATGCGCTCGTCGTTGTCATGCAGGCGGTTGGCGTTCTGCTGGTCACCGAAGGGGGAGGAGACGTGGTGGCGGAGTTGATTCGCTACCTAGGGGCCAACCTGACGTTCGCCAACTTCGCCAAGCCCACTCTGCTCGGCTTTCTCGGTCAATCGTCTGCGGCAACCATCAACCCGAGTCTGTGGACGCTGAAGATCGAGGTGCTCTTCTATTTGACGCTCCCTCTTTACGTTGCGCTGACCAGACGTTTCGGATGGCTTGCGCTACTCGGAATGTACGCGGCGTCGATAGTGTTCGCCACGGCGATCGAGCCGTACTCCCACGAACTGGCCAAGCAGTTGCCGGGTCAACTCCGCTTTTTCGTCGCCGGCATGGTTTGCCAGCGTCTGATCGCGAATGTCGGGTGGGCGGGCATATCACGGGCAGTCGTTTTCGTTGCCGGTGCATTGGGCTACGTACTTGCTCATTGCTTCGAAGGGAGCCTGTACGCTTCCGCCCTCCAGCCGGTCTTTGTGGCTGCGTTCGTTGCGGCTTCAACGAGGCTCATTCCAAGCGCAGGAAACTTCCCGGACATTTCTTATGGCGTTTACCTGATTCACTCGCCGTTGATCCAGTTCTCCAAGGATCAGGGGTGGTTGGCCTACAGCGGAGGTGGCTTAGCGGCGATATTCCTTTGCACGGTTGCACTGTCGCTCCTCGCGCACCATTTCGTCGAGCAACCCGCCATTCGATGGGGGCGGCTCTGGTCGGATCGACAGTCCGGGGCCGGGCACGGCGGCGCTCTCTTGGACTCGGCGAAGCCATCGTGAATATGAACACGACACGAGGGCCTGCGTCGGCACACTTCGCCGGAGTGTTCGGCGGCTTGCGCGCCGTACGCCACCGGACTTTCCGCGCGATGCTCTCGCCATTACCCGATCGTTTCGTGGTGCAGGTGCTGTACCTGCGCACGATGGGCCGGTGCGTGAACATGGATCAGCCGCGCACCATGACCGAAAAGATCAACTGGCGAAAGATCGAACAACGCGATCCGCGATTCACCGCGTACTCGGACAAGGTTGAAGTCAAGAAGCTGATCGGTGAACTGGTTGGCGTCGATCATGTCGTGCCTACCTTGTGGGTCGGCAACTCTCCCGATGATCTGCCGTTCGATTCGCTGGAGCCGCCTTACGTCATCAAGACGACGCACAGTACGAACAACAACATTTTCATTCGCTGCGAGAGCGATATCGATCGATCGTCGATCCGTGCTCGATTGCAGTCCTGGCTGGACCATGATCACGCGATCGTGCTGCGCGAATGGGCCTACCGCGCCATTCCACGACGCATCATGGTCGAGCGCATGCTCCTGACCGATACCGGCAGGGTTCCCGACGACTACAAGTTCTTCGTATTCGGCGGACGTGTTCGCTTCGTGCAGTTCGATCATGATCGATTCGGCGATCACACCAGGGCGTTTTTCGATGCCGACTGGCATCGACTGCCGGTCGCTGTTCTCTATCCGCCCTATCCCGGTGAGGTACGGAGGCCCGAACGCTTCGACGAGATGTTTGCCGTGGCCGAGACCATCGGCCGCGGCTTTGATTTCGTCCGGGTCGACCTTTACGAGACCGAAGAAGGCGTCCATTTCGGCGAGACGACGTTTTACCCGGGCGGCGGCCTCGATCGTTTCGAACCCGCCGAGTGGGATGCCGAGTTCGGCCGGCATTGGCAGATCGCCGGGCGGGAGCAGAGGACGGTTGCCGCCGCGGAAATTGGCACCGATCCAGCGTTCCCCAAACGCTTCTGAACGGATTCGATGAAGATCCTGTACGTCAATACCTTGTACCCCCCTGATGTTGCCGGTGGCGCCGAGCTTTCGCTGTCGATGCTGGCCGGCGGCCAGCGTGCGAATGGACATGAAGTCCTGGTCGCGACGACGACCGGAGGCCCCGCAGTCATCGAAGAGGTCGTCGCAGATGTGCCGGTGATTCGCCTGCCGCTCGACAATTACTACTGGCCGCCGCGACCCGATCCGAGGCCGGATGCACTGCGCCGTCTTGCCTGGCACGCGAGGGACATCGACAACCGCTCGATGGCCAAGGCGCTCGCCGGCGTGGTGCAGCGTTTCGATCCCGACGTCATCTCGTTTCACAACCTGATCGGATTTTCGGCAGCGGCCTGGCGTGTCGCGAAGCAGTTCGACAAGCCGGCAGTGCAGGTGCTGCACGACTACTACAACCTCTGCCCGAAGTCGCAGTTGTTCCGCAACGATCGCCATTGCGAGACTCGATGCGGGGAGTGCAGCGTGTTTCGCATCGGGCGCGCCAAGGCGTCGAACCAGGTCAGTGCGGTGGTCGGGGCGAGTCAGGCGGTGCTGGACATGCATTTGCGCAGGGGCCTGTTTGCCGAGGTCACCGCGCGCCGGGTGATCAACAACGCACGCAACTATGCGGCAGCGCCATCGCGCACCTATCCGCAACGCGCGAAGACCTTCGGGTTCATCGGCACGGTGGGGCCTTGGAAGGGGATCACCCAGGTCCTTGACGCGGTTCAGCGCCTGGACGCCGAGCCCGGGATCGAGGGCATTCGGTTCCTGGTGGCCGGCGGTGGCGATGAGGGCTATCTGTCCGCACTGCGTGAGCGTTATGCGTCGGACAGGATCGAATTCCTCGGCAAGGTCAAGCCGCAGGATTTCTTTCAGCGGATCGACGTGTCCGTGGTGCCTTCTCTGTGGCACGACCCGCTGCCGGGCGTCGTATTCGAATCCATGATTTTCGGCGTGCCGGTGATTGGTGCGCGGCGCGGTGGTATTCCGGAGATGGTCTCCCACGGCGTCAACGGGTTGTTGTTCGAGCCGGATGTTGCCGGCGACCTGGAGTCATGCATGCGTCGGCTGATGGCCGAGCCGGGGCTGCTGGACAAGTATGGTGAATGCGCACGGCACGCTTCGGTGCATTACTCCAATCCGGGCCGAGTGATAGATGCGTACTACCAGTTGTACGAAGAGATCGTCGGGGCATGAAGTTGGGAGCAGGGAAATGGCTGCCGATACCCCCCGGCACCGTCGTTCAGTGCATTGCTGGTAACCCTTGGTCTGCAGTCTGTCCTGAGCTCTTCCTGGGCTCGTTCTTTTGAGTTGGAGCGTATGTCATGAGCAAAAAAATCATTCTGGTGGAGTCCAACGAAATCCCGCTGCGAGTTTTCGACATGTATGCGTCGAAACGACCTAATTCGGCCCTGGCCAAGTTGCGCGCCGCATCGATCGAGTTCGAAACCTATACCGAAGACAGCTTGGCGCTCGATCCCTGGATCAGCTGGCCCACTTTCCACCGTGGTGTCACCGATGAAAAGCATCAGATCCTGCATCTGGGGCAGCCTGTCCTCGAGATCGACAAGAAATACCCGCCGATCTGGAAAATATTGAAGCAGAACCGCCGGAGCGTGGGCGTGTTCGGCTCGCTGTACAGCAGCAACGTCCCTGCGGATGTAGCGGAATATGCGTTTTATCTGCCGGACTATTTCGACGACAAGGTGTTTGCACACCCGCGGGAATTGCTTCCGTTCCAGGAATTGAACGTGTCGATGACGCGCGCGTCGGCGCGCAACGTCACGCGCAAGATTCCCAAGCAGCTTCTGTGGAACTTCGCCAAATCGGCTCGCCGCTCCGGCTTGCGGATGAACACCGTCGGCTCGTCGATCGCGCACATGGCGTCGGAAGTGATCAACCCTGCCCGGCGAATTCGACGCCGCAATTATCAGCCGATGATCATGGCTGACCTGTTCGTGTCCCAGCTGAAGAAAACCGAGCCGGATTTTGCGACGTTTTATACGAACCATGTCGCCGCGGCAATGCATCGATACTGGGCTGCTGCCTTCCCTGGCGACTATGAAACGCCGATGGATTCGGCGTGGATAAAAAAATACTCGGATGAAATTCTCTCGGCGATGGGCAAGCTCGACGTGATCATCGAGCAGATCGTGAAGTTCGTGGATAAGAATCCGGAATACGTGCTGATGCTGGGCGGCAGCATGGGTCAGGCCGCGGTGCCGGCGCAGGAAACTCATGAGTTTCTCACCATCGTCGACCCGCGCAAATTCATGTCCTGGACCGGCATACCCGACGACAAATGGAGCGTCCAGCCCGCGATGGTGCCGTGTGTCTGCATTGCGGTGGACGCAGCGTACAGAGACGTCATGGCCCGGCGTATCGCGGCGATGTCCATCGACGGTCACCCTATCGTGGACAACAAGCGGCCGACGACGCCGATCAGTTTCAACGAACAGCAGAAGGGATTCTTCCAGGTATTCATCCAGTTCGACAACTATGCTGGCGAGCAGCACCTCGTGGTCGAAGGGAAGAAATATGATTTTGCCGAAGCAGGAATCGGCATGATGGCGCACGAGGACGGAGTCAACTGCACTGCCCAGCATATTCCGGACGGCGTGCTGTATGTCTACAGCCCCAAAACGCCGGCCGCCGTGGCCAAGCCGGCAAATCGGCTCAGAGTATCCACGGTCGATATCGTTCCGAGCATCATGGATCACTTCGGCATCCAGCCTGCCGAATACATGACCGGACGCCCCTCGCTCAGCCGGTACCTGAGCTGATGATTCCTCGCGAGGAGTCCCGCTTGTCCGCCGACATTTCGCGGTGCCGGTCCGCGGTGATCAACGTCCTGCGTCGTCTTGCGGTCGCCGGGCTCGCCTGCCTGCTGGCCGGCCCGCTGGCCGCCGAGCCGGCCTTCCCGAGCGACAGCAGCATCGTCAACGTGCGCGACTACGGTGCCAAGGGCGACGGCAAGGCCGATGACACGCAGGCGATTCGTGCGGCCCTGGAGGCCGCGCGCGTGGACCAGGGCAAGGCTTGGTGGCCGTCCCGGATGGTCTACTTCCCGGCGGGCATTTATCGCGTCAGCGACACGATCGCGAAGCGTGACGAGCAGGGCCGCTACCTCGCGTCGATGGCCTTGTTCGGCGAATCGGTCGATAGCGTGCACATCAAGCTCGATGACAACGCTCCCGGGTTCGGCGATCCGAAACAAGGCAAGCCGGTGTTCTATACCTCGTCGATGCTGCTCGGGGGCGCGCCGGGCGCCGGCGGCAAGGACTATCTCGGCAAGGGCGAAGGCAACGATGCCTATGGCAATTACATCGATGGCATGACGATCGACGTCGGCCGCGGCAACCCGGGCGCCACCGCGATCGATTTCCTGGCCAGCAACTCGGGTGCGATCCGGCATGTCCGTGTCGTCGCCGCGGCGGGCAGTGGACGGATCGGCATCTCGATGGACCGCAAATGGCCCGGGCCGTTGCTGCTGATGGATGTGCGGGTCGAGGGCTTTGCCGTCGGCATCTCGGTCAGTCAGCGCGAATACGGCGTGACGTTCGAGGACGTGAGCCTGTCAGGCCAGACCGACATCGCACTGCGCAACGACGGCAATTCGCTGGCCATGCGCAACATCAGGATCGAGACCGCGGCGGTGGCCATCCAGAACAAGGCGGCCGACGGGCTGATCGCGATCGATCGCCTCGCCATTGCGCTCCAGGCTCCCACCGCCTTGTGGATTGATAACCGCGGTTATCTGACGGTGAAGGGCGTAACCGTCTCTGCTTCGGGTGAGCGCGCGAAGCCGCTCGACAGGAACATGGTGACGCCCGGCTCGACGGCCGATGGTGCCTACTTCGGCGCGCTGCGCTTGGCCGACTTCGACGCCGGCTGGCGCTTGCCTGCCCGCTCTGCGCCGGCACCCTGGGCTCCTGCCGCGGCGCGCTGGGCCAATGTCGGCAAGTACGGCGCGAAACCGGATTCCGACGAAGACGCTGCGCCGGGCATCCAGGCCGCGATGTCGTCGGGGGCGGAAGCGATCTACTTCCCGACGGGGCGCTACAAGCTGGACAAGCAGATCGACGTGCCCGCCAAGGTGCGCCGCATCGCCGGCATGTTCGCGGTGATGTCCGGCCTGGGCAACCGGCCCGAGACGATCGGTGCGGACTCCGGCATGTTTCGGGTGGAGGAAGCGGGCGAGCCTCTGACGATCGAGCGCCTGGCATTCGACAACCCCAATGGCAGTTCCCGGCTGGCCGTCGACCATGACGGTCCGAGGACGGTGGTGCTGCGCGACATCATCACCAGCGGCGTGATGACGGTGAAGCGCGGGCCGGCCGGCGGCCCGCTGTTCCTGGAAAACACTTGCTGCGGCCCGATACGCATTGCGGCGTCGAAGCAGGGCGTGTGGTCGCGACAGTTCAACACCGAAGGCAAGGGCGTGCGCATCACCAACGAAGGGGCGCCGTTGTCGATCCTGGGGCTGAAGGTCGAGCAGAACGCCACCGTCGTCGAAAACCAGGCTGGCGCCGAGACCGACGTCATCGGTGGCTTGCTCTATCTGGTGCGTCCGCCGGACACGCAGCGTCCCGCGTTCACGAATGCGGCAGGCGCCCGCCTCAGTGCGACCTATGCCGAATCGGCCTACCTCGACGCGGCCGTCTACAACCAGCACATCGCCTATGTGTCGAAAGGCCAGCCTGCGGCAGTTTCGGCAGAGGCGTTGCCGAGCCGCGGCCGGGCCCGCATCGTTCCTGGTGTCAGCGTCGGGCCTTGAGTCGCCGTCGCCGCTTCATCCACATCAAAGCAATAAGGGATCACAACATGAACATTCTCATCGTCGGCGGCGCCGGATTCATCGGTTCTCGATTGGCCAAGGCCCTGGTGCCCAGCGGTCATGCGGTGACCGTCGTCGACAACCTGAGCCCGCAGATCCATGGTGCGAATGCGGCATTCCCGGCCGAGCTGCAGAAGATCGCGCGTTGCGTCCTCGGCGATATCCGGGACAGGGCGATCCTCAGCGCTGCCGTGAAGGAGCAGGAGGTCATCGTCAACTTGGCGGCTGAAACCGGCACCGGCCAGTCGATGTATGCGATCAAGCACTACGAAGACGTGAACATCGGCGGGACCAGCTTGCTGATGGACATCCTGGTGAACGAACGCCCGGCGGCGCTGAAGAAACTGATCGTTGCTTCGTCGCGCGCCATCTACGGCGAGGGGCTCTACGACTGCAGTGAACATGGGCCTGTTTATCCGAGCGCGCGCACGAGCGAAGCCATGTCGGCAGGCCGATTCGAGCCGGTGTGCCCACGCTGCGGCGCAGTGGTCAGCGTGCTGCCGACTCCGGAAGAGGCGCCATTCGCGCCGTCCTCGTTCTATGGCATTTCGAAGCAGGTGCAGGAGCAGATGACGCTGCTGTTCGCGCAGACGCTCGGTATCGATGGCTTCGCGCTGCGCTATCAGAATGTTTACGGCCCCGGCCAAAGCCTGTCGAACCCCTATACCGGCCTGCTGGCGGTGTTTTCCAACCTGGCGCGCCAGGGAGCGGACCTGAACGTTTTCGAGGATGGCCAGGAGAGCCGCGACTTCGTCTACATCGACGACGTCGTCGATGCCACAGCGGCTTGCATCTCTACGGACGTGCATGGCGTGCAAGCGCTGAACGTGGGCTCGGCGGTGCGCACCAGCGTCATCGATGTAGCGCGAGCCACGCTCGACAAGCTGAAAGCCGAGGGCGCGATCCAGGTGAGCGGCGCCTACCGCGTCGGCGACATCCGGCACAACATGGCCGACATCTCGCGCCTGGTCGCGTTGACCGGTTTCCGCCCCAAGTGGTCGTTTGATGCGGGGCTCGGCGAATTCCTGCGCTGGGCGCAAGGCCACAAGGTCGCCGATACCGGATTCAGCCGCTCGCTCGATGAGTTGGCGGAGCGAGGCCTGCTCGGCAAGGCCTTGACTGCCTGAGCGGCTGCCGAATTCGACCGGACCATGAGACTCCTGATCAATCTATCCACCCTGGGCGCCAAGCCGACTGGCCTCGGCGTCTACACCGCGCGGTGCGCACAGGCGGCCTGCGAGGCTTTCGATGCGCATCTGATCGCAGCCGAAAGCTACACCGGCCCAGGGCGTGTCATTGACCGTTCTCCCGATGACATCACGCTGGGCGCCGGCCGGTATGCCGGTGCCAGGCGCTGGCTGTGGTCCCGGCGTTTTTCCCAGCCGGCAGGAACCCTTTTGTATTCGCCGACGCATCAGGGATTTGCCAATGCCAAGTCCCAGATCCTGACGGTGCATGACCTGACCTCGGTCCGCTTCCCGCGCACGCATCCGATGCAGCGCCTTTATTTCAAGCACGTACTGCCATCGCAACTGACGGCATGCCGCGCGGTATTTACCGTGTCGGAAACGACCAAGCAGGATTTGCACGAAGAATTCCGAACCCCGCTGGATTCCATCCACGTCGTGCCCAACGGCGTCGACACCAGCTTGTTCAGACCAGCCGATCTTCCTCGCAACAACTTCTTGCTGGTGGTGGGGGCTACGTTCTCGCACAAGAACATCGAGGAGCTGATCCGGCGTTCGCCGCTCTGGAGGAATGATTATTCGCTGGTGATCGTCTCCTCGCGCGGCAAGTATCGGGAGTTCCTGGGCCGCGAGGTCGAGGAGGCCGGCTTGACGGAAAAGGTCAAATTCATTCGCTACGCCGAGACGGCCGAGCTGGTGCGCCTTTATCGAACCTGTGCCGCCTTCGTGTTCCCATCGAAATGGGAAGGATTCGGCATCCCGCCACTTGAAGCATTGGCATGCGGTGCACAGGTCATCGCTTCGGATATTCCGGTGCATCGCGAAATCCTGGGAGATGCGGCGCAGTTCGTCAAGCTCGGCGACGAATCCAGCTGGGCCGCCGCCTTTGCGGGCCTGCAATCGTCTACCCCACATCGGCACGGTGATGCCTCCTTGCCGGCTGCGCTCCAAAAATATACCTGGGACAGTTCGGCGCGCGCACTCGTCGAGGCATTTTGCAAAGTGGAGCCGTCGCTGCAGCGGCATCGGCCCGAATCGGTATCGGCGCCGGCGTCCGGCGCGGGTGTCCTGGCGGGTTAGGCCGTTGACTCTTCAAACGGCATGACAATCCATCAACTTGGCCATGACGGCAGGCCTCTGAGCCTTATGCGGCGCTGGAGGTCGAAACTGGCCCGGCTTCGCGGAACCTTGGACGGCAAGGCGCTGCAACTGCTGCTCGGGGCGATTCTTGGCCAGGGCGTGACCGTGCTGGTTTCACCGCTCCTGACGCGGCTATTTTCGCCGCAAGAGTTCGGCGTGCTCGGTGCCTTCACCGCGATCATGACGATATTCGCGAGCCTGACCACGCTGCGCTATGAACTCGCCTTTCCCACGCTGAAATCGGATACCGAAGCGTTTCATTTGCTCGTGCTGTGCGGCATCTCGATCGCCGCCATGACAGTGGGTACTTTCGCGGTGACCGCGCTGCTGGTTCATTCCGGCGTCAGCGAATCGCCGTGGCTGAAGGCTTATTGGGTCATGATTCCGCTCGGATTGGCCTGCGTTGGCGGCTACAACGTGCTGGCATCGGAAGCCGTCCGGCTGGGACGATATGGCCTGATGGCGAGCACGCGAATATGGCAAGGGCTCACCAGTGCCAGCATGCAGGTCGGCGCCGGCCTGCTGGCCGTCGGGCCGCTGGGTTTGCTGCTTGGGTATGTCGTCGGCCAATCCGGCGGCATGCTGTCGATCTGGCGCACGCTGCGCCAGGTGCATCGTCCTCATCATCGCGTCGATCTGGCGGCGAGCCGCGAACTCGCGAGCCGCTATCGCTCGCTGCCGCTTTTCTCGAGCTGGGCGGGCGTACTCGATGCGGCAGGTAACGGGCACCTGCTGACCCTGATGATGGGTGCGCTCTACGGCGTCGAGATCGTCGGCTACATATTTCTGGCGGAACGAATCATTGGCAGACCGCTGATGATGACGGCCAATTCGCTGCTGTCGGTTTACGTAGGGGAAGTATCCAGGCTCCGTCATACCCAGCCGGCCGGAATACGCAGAGTATTCCGGTCAGTCTTGCTGCGCCAATCCGCCATCACGCTGGCTTGGGTTGCAGTGGTGGTCCTGGTGCTGCCTTACGCGGTCGAACCGCTCTTTGGCGCGTCCTGGGGCGGCGCCACGCCGATACTGCAGTTGATGGCCATTGCCTGCGTGCCTCAATCGATCATGCAGAGTGTCGGCAATACCTTGGCGATGCTGGATCGCCAATCGTTGGCTGCCGCCTGGTCCGTCGCCCGCGTCATCGCCATCGCACTGGCGATCTATTTGCCGCATTTTTTCGGATTCGACGCCCTTCACGGATTGATCGTGTACGCGGTGCTGCAGGCACTGACCCAGGCCAGCCTGTTGTTGCTGATGAAAAAGACCATCTACGCATTGAAATAGTCATGGACACCCTACTCATCTCCGACGACTTTTTCGGCTACGCCAAGGAAATCAAACGCGCGATGGAAGCGCGTGGACGGAAAGTCATCTGGTTTCCCGACCGTTTTGGCACCGGCGCGGCCGCCAAGGCGAGTTTGCGCGTGGCTCCTTGGCTCGCCTATGCAAAGACGCGCGCTCATTTCGAAAAAGTCATTCAGACCGTGCGCGGCCGGCCGATCCGCGATGTGCTGGTCATCAAAGGCGAATCGCTGAGCGTCGATATCATCAAGCGGCTGCGCGCGGCGCTGCCGGACAGTCTCTTCACGCTCTATTTCTGGGACAGTTATCGCAATATGCCGGCCAATAGCCGGAGCAAGGTCGGCCTGTTCGATCGGGCATTTACTTTCGATCCTGTCGATGCCGTCGAGGATCCGCGCCTAAAATACCGTCCACTGTTCTTTCTCGATGACTATATGAGTTTGGAGCGGAGCGAGACGCAAGACATCGACGTGTTGTTTTTTGGCACCGTTCATACTGATCGTTATGCGGTTCTTTCGCGCCTGGAAAAGGCGCTTCCGGAAAATCTGGTCGTCAAGAAGGTGCTGTATTGTCCGTCGCGTGTTTTGTATCGCGTCAAGCGGACCGCCAACCCCAGTTTCTGGCGGGCGCGCGAGGAGGAGTTCATTTTCAAACCGTTGCCGAAGACGGAGATCATGTCATTGGTGTCCAGATCAAAAATCGTCGTCGACATCGAGCGATCGGTCCAATCCGGGCTCACGATGCGCACGATGGAGATGCTCGGAGCTTCCAAGAAATTGATCACGACAAATCCGAAGGCTTCTGCCGCGGAATTCTTTCACCCTGCCAATGTTTGCGTGATCGATCGAAAGAAGCCGCGAGTGGACGCTTCTTTTTTGTCGAGCTCGTTTCAGCCGGTGCCGGCGGCTACGCTCGAGCGCTACAGTTTGAGTGGCTGGCTGGAAGAAGTATTGCCCTGAATCATTGGTTTTTGAATAATCTAAAATAAATCGTTGGGCTGTGACAATACTGAATGATTTAATAACTGCAGGGTGGACAGGCCGAGCGCAGCGGGTCACTCTGGTCACGGTGACTTACGGCAATCGCTGGCACCTGTTGAGCCAAGTCCTCGCATCGGCATTCGCCGAGCAAGTGGCCGATGCCATCGTGGTCAGCAACGGCTCGCGCGACAACGTGGCGCAACTCTGTCTCGAGACCTACGGCGAGCGCGTCTCGGTCGTCGACCTCGGACGCAACACCGGCTCCGCGCCGGGCTTCGGTGCAGGCCTGGCGCAGGCGCGGCGATCGAACACCGACTTCATCCTGATCCTGGACGACGACAATGTTCTCGAGCCCGGCGGGCTGCGCAAATTGCTGGATGGACATGCCGCGGCCCTGGCACAACGTGCCGGTCAGCCGCTGATCGTGCTTGGCTTTCGCCCCGAAAACCAGGCGGAGATCGCAGCAGGCGACACCCACCGCCCGCTGGCGGCCAATGCCTTTCTGGGTTTTCACGTCAAGGACATCCGTCGAAAGCTGTGGAGCAAGATCCAGCGCCGGTTCTGGGCGCGGCCCCAGCGCGCGGTGCCGCCGGTGGGCTTGCTCGACAACGCGCCCTACAGCGGCATGCTGTTCCGCAGCTCGCTGCTCGACGAGATTGGCCTGCCCAATCCTGAGTTCGTGCTGTACGCCGACGACACCGAGTTTTCGTACCGAGTGACTCGCAGGGGCGGCCAGCTGCTGGTCATCACCGATGCGCGGGTGACCGATGTCGAAAGCTCTTGGAACACCAGGAGCCGACATCGCTCCGCCTTCGATGCGTGGCTGAGCGGCGGCTCCGATCTGGGGGTGTATTACGCGGTACGGAATCGAACTTGCTTCGAGCGCCACTACGTCAAGCACGCGCCCTGGCTGCGTGCAGTCAATCGGTGGATCTTCTTCGCCGTACTGAAGGTCATGGCCCGTCAGCAGGGCAAACAGAAGCGCCTCGCCTTGCTGCAAGAGGCCGTGAGCGACGGAGAGGCCCGGCGCTTGGGCGTGCGCCAGGGATTCGAACTGCGATGAAGGGCTTCATATGCCGGCCGGCGGCCGACGCATCTTCGGCACGCCGGGAAGATTCGTCCCGAGTCCGGTTCATTTCCAACCTCAAGGAGAGACACCCATGAACGCTATCGCTGAAGGCGTCGTGCCACCCTTCACGGCAACCCTGCAGGGGCGCAACATATTCGCCGAGGACACACGCGGCCTGAAGCTCGATCTCGGCTGCGGCAGCCGCAAGCAGCCGGGCTTCACCGGCGTCGACATCGGCGGTAACACCGCTGCCGACGTGCAGATGGACGTGCTCGAATGTCTGCGCAATCTGCGCGACAACTCGGTCGACGAAATCTACTCACGGCATTACATGGAACATGTCGAGCCCCGGCAGTTCGGCGCGATGATGCGTGAGATCAACCGGGTGCTGAGTTCCCAGGGCAGAGCGCGCATCATCGTGCCGCATTACTCGAATCCCTATTTTTATAGCGACCCGACACATCGCTTGCCGTTCGGCGTGCACACCTTCAGCTATGTCTGCGAGTCGTCGTGCCTGGAGCGTCAGGTGCCCAAGTACGCCAGTATCGCGGGGCTGCGCCTGATAGATGTCAAGGTGCGTTTCGAAGGCCTCAAGCGCCCACGACTGCTTGGCATTCGCCTGCCGGTGCTGAGCGACTTCTTGAACCCCTTCGTGAACCGCAGTCATCGTGCGATCGAGCGTTTCGAGCGCTACTTTGCCGGGGTGTTTTCGATTTACGAGGTGAGCTTCACGATCGAGAAGTCTTGAAGTCATTTTCAAGGTACAACTGAATACATCTTTGGGCTCTTCGGGCTGCTGAACCTGTCGATCTCCTTTCCATGCGCCACACGCAGGCGCGAGATTGGAGTCTTTGATGGATTTCTCATGCACCGTTCTGGGCCTTCGAAGAGCCCTGACAGTCCTGATGGCACTCTCGCTGCTTGGCCTGCCGGTGTTCGCGCAGGCGGCCGGCGGGAGTTTTCCTGCGGATGCCGGCACCGTCAATGTCAAGACCTACGGCGCCGTGGGTGATGGCGTGAAGGACGATACAGCCGCGTTGCTGGCGGCCATTCGTGCGGCCGACGTTGCCTTCGGTACCGCGTGGTGGCGCAATCGCATCGTCTACTTCCCCGAAGGCACCTATCTGATCTCCGATACGCTGACCAAGCGCGCATCCGATGGTCGCTACCTCAGCGGCATGGTGCTGGTCGGCGCCTCGCGGCAATCGACGACCCTGAAGCTGAAGAACTACGCGCCCGGCTACAGCAACCCTCAAATGCCCAAGGCGGTGATCTACACGTCGTCCACGTTGCTGACCGGCTTGCCCACCGCAGGCGGAAAGGACTATGCGGGCAAAGGCGAAGGCAACGATGCCTATGCCAACTATGTCGAGAACATGAACATCGACGTGGGGGCAGGCAATCCGGGCGCCATTGCCATCGACTATCTCGCCAACAACATGGGCGCGTTGCGCAATCTGTCGATCGTGGCTCCTGCACTGAGCGGCGCGATCGGCGTGTCGCTCGACAGGAAGTGGCCCGGCCCGGCGCTGATCAGCAATGTCTCGGTGACGGGCTTCGACGTCGGCATTTCGGCCTCGCAGACCGAGTACGGCGTGACGCTGGACAAGATCAGCCTTGCCGGCCAACGGTCGGTCGCGCTGCGCAACAACGCCAACTCGCTATCGATCGGCGACTTGTCGATCGACGGTGTTGCGACCGGCATCCAGAATCTCGACCCGAAAGGGTTGATCACTGCCGTCGGGCTGAAATTCAGCGGCGGCAGCAGCGATGCCGCGGGGATCGAGAACGCCGGCTCCATGACCCTGCGGCGGGTGCGGACCGACAGGGCGGCGCTTTTCTTCGGGCTACCGCTGGCGGCGGGCGCGGAGTTCGAAGGGGTGTATCAGGGCAATGCGCGAGTGCAGAGCGCCACGCCCCGCTGGGCGATGCCGGTCAAATCGGCACCGGCGGCCGCGGCCAGCGACCCGCCTGCCAGTTGGGCCAACGTGCAAAGCTATGGTGCCGTTCCCGATGGCATCACCGACAGCAGCGCCGCAGTCCAGCAGGCACTCAAGTCGGGCGCGTCGACGATTTACTTCCCATTTGGCGCCTATGCCATCAATGACTCCGTCGAAGTCCCGCCGAGCGTGCGCCGCATCGAGGGGATGATGTCGACGATCAAAGTCACTCGCTACAACTCTGCCGCGTTCTGGCTCGGCGGCGGCATCTTCAAGGTGACCAGCGGCGGCGAGCCGTTGCTGATCCAGCGCATGGCCTTCGACATGATCAACAAGGGCGGGAAGCTGGCGATCGAGTACAGCGGCTCGGCGCCTCTGATCCTGCGTGACGTGGTGGCCGCCGGCATCGCCTTGGTCAACCGGTCGGCGAGCGGCGGCGAGTTGTATGCCGAGAATATCTGCAGTGGCCCGATGACCCTGGCCGGCTCGAGCGGGGCGTGGATTCGTCAGCTCGACACGGAGGGCACCGGAATACGCATCGTCAACAACGGGTCGCCGCTGTGGATCCTCGGCATCAAGACCGAACAGAACGCCACGATCCTGTGGAATGGCGCCGGCTCGCAGACGGAGGTAATGGGCGGGCTGCTTTATCTCGTGCAGGTACCCGCGACGCAGCGGCCCGCCTTCGTCAACATCGGAGGCCGCCTCGTCGCTTCGTATGTCGAATCCTCTTACCGCGACGGCGCGACCTACGATGTGCAATTGCTCGACCAGACACCGGGGGCTGAACGCACCGTGCTGGGGTCATCTTCCGCGGCACGCGGGCTGGGCCGCATGGTGCCGTTGCTCTCGACGCCGTTCGACTGAGAAGCTGTGCTTCGTCCGCCAGCATTCTGGCGGGCACTTTCAAGATGCTGCGGGGCGTGCTCAGGCTCCGAACAGCGGCAGGTTGTAGGGGCTTTCGGGCTCCGCCGCGTGCACCGTCGTGGCGGCGCGTGCGGCCTGGCGCGGGGGCGACGTCGGCATGCCGCGGTGTGATAGAGAACCGACTCGCACCCCCAGCAGCCGTAAGCGCTTCGACAGATCCACTCGCTTCAGGCATTCACCTGCGGTGCGCCGGATCAGCGCGATATCGGCCGTTGCTTCGGCCAGCGTGTGATCGCGCGTCACCGTCTTGAAGTCGTCGAAGCGCAGCTTGATGCCAATCGTCTTGCCGACATAGCCCTTGCGCTGGAGGTCGTCCGCCACCTGCCCGCACAACTCGGTGAAGATGCGCGTCAGCAGGGCTCGGTCGTGCACGGCATGCAGGTTGCGGTCGAAGGTGGTCTCGCGACTCATTGAGACCGGTTCGCTGTAGGTCACCACCGGCCGCTGGTCACGGCCATGTGACGCGGCGTGCAGCCAGGCACCATAACTCTGGCCGAAACGCTCGATCAGCCAGGCCGGCTCGGCTCGCGCGATGTCGCCGATCGTCGTGATGCCGAGCGCCGCGAGTTTGGCATTCGCCTTCGGCCCGATGCCATTGATCTTGCGCGCGGCCAAAGGCCAGATGCGCGACTCGATCTCGTCGGCGGTCAACAGCGTCAGCCCGTCGGGTTTGTCGAGTTCGGAGCAGAGCTTGGACAGCAGCTTGTTTGGCGTCACGCCGATCGAGCAGCTGAGCCCGGTCGCGCGCCTGACGTTGTTCTTGATGCTTTGCGCGACCGCACGAACGCCGCCATGCGGATCATGGGCCACCGCCTCCTGCGCCCCGGGCACGTCGGTCAGGTCGATGTAGATCTCGTCGATGCCGCGGTCTTCGATCAGCGGCGCGACCTCGGCCACCGCCGCCTTGAAGAGCCGCGAGTAGTGCCGGTACTGCTCGAAGTCCACCGGCAGCAGGATCGCATCGGGCGCCAGTGCCGCGGCCTTCATCAAGCCCATGCCGGAGTTGACGCCATAGGCCCGCGCTGCGTAGGTCGCGGTGGTGATCACGCCGCGGCCGGCATAGTCCCGCAGCACGGCGAATTCGCGCGTGCCGTCCGCGCGCAGCACCGGTTGATGGCGCCGGCCGCCGCCGATCACCACCTGCCGGCCTTGCAGCTCCGGATAGCGCAGCAATTCGACCGAGGCGTAGAACGCATCCATGTCGAGATGAGCGATCCAGCGGCGCGGCGTCGCCATGGCTAGAAACGACTGTTCATCCATCCAGTGTATTGCGAAGCGAAGCGTGTGGCTCGACTTCGGCCAACGCGGCCCGCAGCAGTGAACTGCGGAGAGCGCACGACTGTTGCGCGCCAGCCGCTCGTCTGGCAATTTGTCACGCCTCTGACCGATACTTGCGCCTCGCCTCTCAATAACACCTCGAAGGGAAAAGACATGCCATTGACCAATCGATTGGGCGCCGAATTCATCGGCACGTTCTGGCTCGTGCTCGGCGGCTGCGGCAGCGCGGTGTTGGCCGCCGCGTTCCCCGGCGTCGGCATCGGCCTGCTGGGCGTCTCGCTGGCGTTCGGATTGACCGTGCTGACCATGGCCTTCGCGATCGGCCACATCTCCGGCTGCCACCTGAATCCGGCCGTCACGGTCGGCCTCACGGTCGGCGGCCGCTTCAAGGCCGGCGAAGTGCTGCCTTACATCGTCGCGCAGGTGCTCGGCGCGATCGTCGCCGCCGGCCTGCTCGCCTACATCGCGGGCGGCAAGGAAGGTTTCGACGTGGTCGCGAGCGGCCTGGCCTCGAACGGCTTCGGCGAGCATTCGCCGGGCAAGTACTCAATGGGCGCCGGCTTCGTCACCGAGATCGTGATGACCTTCATGTTCCTGATCATCATCCTCGGCGCCACCGATGACCGCGCGCCGAAGGGCTTCGCGCCGATCGCGATCGGCCTTGGCCTGACCCTGATCCACCTGATCAGCATCCCGGTGACCAACACCTCGGTCAATCCGGCGCGCAGCACCGGTCCGGCGATCTTCGTCGGCGGCTGGGCGTTGCAGCAGCTGTGGGTGTTCTGGGTCGCGCCGATCATCGGTGCGGCGATCGCAGGCATCGTCTACCGCTGGCTGGGCGGGCCGAAGCAGCGCTGAGCTGCTCCAGCGGCTTTGCCGATCCGCAGGGAGGATTGGCATCCGGGAGGCGGGCTGTTCACCGGCTGAGGTTCGCGCAGGCCCGCAGCTTGCATAGTCCACGCGCAGCCCGCGCTCCCCGCGGTGCAGTTGGTCAGCACCGGGGAGTTTTTAAGTCAACGCAGTCCCGATTTCTGCTCTAAATACATGTTATTAATCACAGGCGGAGCCGGCTTCATCGGCGGCAATTTTGTTCATCACTGGTTCGAGCAGCGAGGCGAGGCGGTGGTGGTGCTGGACAAGCTGACCTACGCCGGCAACGCGCGCACGATCGCCCCGTTCCTGGAGAGCGGCCAGTGCGAGCTGGTGCAAGGCGACATCTGCGACGCCGCCTTGGTGAGCCGGC
>Ga0105237_10000514_pt1 | contig 54709 bp, 81 predicted proteins | sample KBSC24metaG_FD_81520 | JGI IMG/M metagenome (GOLD analysis project Ga0105237, IMG submission 81520) | Corn rhizosphere microbial communities from Kellogg Biological Station, Michigan, USA - KBS C2-4 metaG | ecosystem: Host-associated > Plants > Roots > Rhizosphere > Soil | place: Michigan, USA... | reverse complement strand
GTGCGCAATCCTTGAAGCTGTCGTATTTTCTTGAACGCGGCTTCCGTGTTCATCTGTACGAGTTCGTCGATACGCTTTTCCAACAAGATATTCAGGTCATTGATGTTATGGATTGATAGAACCAAATGTTTCATATTCCTGCCCCGTTGATAAACAGTTCGACCACCTTGTACGATTTCTGTTTTGGAATATCCGGGCGCTTGTGTGTCTTCAAGTGCGCAACTCCCGCTTGTGTGGCTGTGTAGACGCGTTCAATATTCTGAATGCCTAGCTCTACGATCGCGATGAATCCACGCTTTTGCAAATCCGTTTCGAATGAACTTGCCCGGAATGTCTGCGGTTCACGCGCAACCCTTTCGAGAAAAACGTAATTTCCAAAGCTTAACGGTGACGTCTTCATCGTTGACGCTTGTTCATCCGCCGCACTGCCTCTACTGCGGGATGCTTGACATTCTTGACCGGGTCCACCTTTACGGGCTTGATCACTGCCTTCAGCACCTTGATCATCCGTTCCTGTTCGCATGCGCGCCCATATGCCGAACCATACAAAAAATCTGAATCGTGTTCGTAGAAGGTGGCTTCACACAAGTTCTCACGATTAAGCTTTTTCAGGTCCTTGATGATCGCTTCTATCTTTTTTCGCATCACTTCCCACACCTGACGTAATCGATCATGTCGCTAATTGCGAGCACAATAAACGCGCCACCCCAACCGTACCAGTGCCAAGAACCGATTGCTTTACCTGCTGCTGCACCCGCCAGTATGCCGCGCACCAGATAGAAGAGTCCCCAAAAAATGCGGGCACGCCCGATTTGCTGGTTAATGAAAAAGTTGCTCATCGGATCGTGTTCCATCATTCACCTGATTCATCTTTATCGGTTTTTTCGTGGTGCGCGCTTGCCGTCGTGACAGTGCCGTTCTTGCAATAGACGGCGGTCTGATAGAACCCTTCAATCTTGAACGCATAGACCTTGCACCCGTTGATCGGTTCATTCAGACCCGCATGCGCGACGCCTAACGGACGCATTTCAATCGTGCTGTTTCCGGTTGTGGTGTTAACCTGCGTGTCCGGTGTGCCGCCATCCTCGCACGAGATCATCAACAATGCCAAAAAAGTAATTCCAATAATTTTTTTCAATCTGTTACCGCCTCAAAATAGAAGTCTGTGCTAAGCCCGATGTCCGGTCCGCCGACGCGCTTTTGATTTGCCCGGTATTCTGCACGTGTGGCGACACGCATGATCGAGAACACAAACCCACCAAGTTCGAACCGTGTGCCCACAGGTTGCGCGGTCGGTGCTGCAAAAATAAACGGCGGTCCATCACGTTGCATGCAGGCAATTACAATGTTTTCCGGCATGTGGTCTGTCGGATGCGCGTCTAACAATTCATTCACCATCCTTGACCTCGACGAATGCGTCGTCAAGCCCGTAACGGCTTCCGTCTTCCGCCACATATGCCTTGAACGCGCTATTTGGATTTCTTACTTCGTCGACGATTTGCCAAAAAGGACCATCGTCCCCGTGCTTGTACCAGATAAGCGCGCCGCGTTTGATGTCATCGGCGACAGCAGGACGCAGGCGCAACGGTAGCGGTGCTTTCCGTGCTTCTTCAAGCATCTTGCATTCAAATGCGTATGCTTGCGCGGTTTGCCGCTTCGCCAATCGGTATTTCTCGATCAGCGACATCGATTCCTGTGCGAACAACATAGCGGCGGTTTGCTTGTCTGAATCGTTCATCGGACCTCCGGTTTGGCACGAATCGCCCAACAATTGCGTTCCGGAATGAAATCAACGCTGACGATGTCAAGTAAACGTTGTTCGCCGTCATCGTCAGGAAATACCATGATGTCGCCCTTTAAGTTTCCGAGCATTTGATACAGGTCGTTTACTGTCATGTTTCACCTTCTTGTCGAGTTTCTTTAAAAGTGCCTGATACTGGGCATCACGATTTGCAATTGCGTATTTAATCGCAATCGACTGCGAATCCACTTTTGCTTTTGGCACTGTGACCTTGTTCTCGTACATCCATCGCAAGAATGCATAAATCTGTGCGGCGTGTGCCATGTCGCCGTACGTCATTTCGATCTTCTTCATAACTGCTTTTCGACCTCAATGACAAGCCGCACGGTCACGCGTGCAGACCTCGCGATGTAGAACGAGTCATGCATTTGATCTTGCAGGTTATCGACTGCGGAACGAACTGCAATCCAACAATCGATGTTGTCTTCGTGGGCTTCCGGTTTCAAGACCGTTGCACGCGCTTCCTGTACGATGTCGGCGTCGTAGTTCATTGTTTGACCTCGCGACGTAATTCAATTTCGATGTCTTCAGCATCGTTGCTAAGCGTGCAGTTAGGCAACCGCACTGCAATACGGCACAACGTGAACAGAATTGCCCAAATGCCGCGAAGCACGAGACGTTTGTACTGTTTGTCGGTCATTCGAACGTTCTCCCTTCAAGCCGCGCGATCTTGGCGGACATCTCGTCGACTTCCCGCCGCCAATGCTTCAACGCGTCCGCCTGTGCGGTTAATTGTGCCCGCTGTCGCGCGCATTCGTTCTCTAGGCGTTCGTTAATTGTGACAAAGGCTTCAGGTTCGGGCTTTCCGTGAATACGCGATTTCGCGGCATAAAGCGCCGTTACAAAAGCACTGACTTCTTCACTGTCGAGTCGAAACGTGTCCATCATAACAAGACGACCACCCGATAGTTGAAAGTGAATCATGCCGATACGGGCAGTAATCTCTAATCTGCGTTGACCTTCGACAAGATCATTGAACTCACTAATTTTTGTTATATCCATTACCGACCTAGCCTTATCGAATAGATGATGGCGGCACGATGTTGCCGCCGTTCTTCTTCGGTCCCGTGTCCGAAACTGTCGGTATAATCGATCAAAATTTCGTGATACCGAACACGTTCTTCGATCGTGCAACGCTCCCAACACCATTGACACATCGGAAAGCACCCGGCATGCAATTCAATGTCCGGATGTGCATCCGTACCGGGCACGACCACACCGTTTTCATCGAACACCCGCAACGATGCTGTACAGGTACCGCCGACTTCCGCGACGCAATAGTTCGTGGTGTGCGTGTCTTCGCTGATTCGATGAAAGTGCGCCCACGGAATGCCGCACCGCGTACACCATCCTGAATGCGGAAAATGCGTTCGCAGGCAGTCTCCAAGTTCTTGCCGTTCAAACAGTACCGGGTCTTTGGTTTTGTCTGCTTTTTCTGGTATCGGGTACGCCATCGTTGTCGATCCTCGCTTCTTATACGATACGGGTATGAGAAAAGTGCTCTGTCTGTTGCCACTCATTGCAATGTCTGCACTGTGTGCTGATCACGCGTCCGTAAGCTTAAAGCCACGGATGCATACGCAAATCCAAACATCGGTTTTCAACTTCACGTTCACGACTGCGGTTCCGCTGTGGCCTTCACACGTTACCCACAGCGATACGCAAGACGACATCCGCCCGGTTGCCGTGATGCCTTCGCTTTACATCACTCCGCGCCTGTTGTGGGCGCAAGATAGTCACGGTCCGAGTCTGCCGCCTGATCCGTGGGTCGGGTGCTGTCCACCCGGCTTTTGCTCTGTATGCCCGGACCCGTGCACAGGAACGCTATCAGATCCATGTGCGCAAGCGAAGAAGGGCGATGTCATCAAGCCAAAAGCCCCACAAATCCCGAAGAAGTCCTAATCCGACAGGGGCGAAAGCCCCTGCTTCGGTTCCTCAAAATAACTACCCCAACATCGTTGACCGTTGCGCAAAACTGCCTGATACTTATTTCCGGTTATATCGGTAAAGATTCGCCCGGATTCCCACACCGGGCGTTCACCATAAAAGTAACTGAATGGCACGCCGACACGATTGCAAACCTGTCGTCTTTGCTCGCGGAACAGTTGTCGTAACGTTTCCCGTGTTTCCATAAAGTTTATGCCTTTGGTGCTGTTGCACGTTCACCGTATAGGTACGCCCGTGTCGCTTCGATCGCCTGTGCACGTTCGCGCTGCACAAGCTTCGTGACCGTGTCCTTCATCTTTCGCATTGTTGGGCTATCTTCATAATCCGCAACACCTTCAACCGCCCGGTGTTCGGCCATGATTTCGTAAATCGCGCGCATCTTGTCTTTCCGTGTTGCCATTCCTTTACCCTTTCGGTTGCGGTGCCCACAACCCTACTTGACCGAGTACATCCCAACGTGACGCAAATGCGTACTTTTCTTCGACCTTCTTGCCAGTTGCCCGGATGTTGCCGAAAACATCGATGATGACCGCGAACACAATGTCAGCATTCCGTGCTTTCTTGAAACGCAAAATACTTCCATCAGGCAAACCCTGCGGGCTTGTATCCGCAGGGTCGATGATGAAAACCTGAATACCGATCAAGCGACCTCCTTGCGTTCAGTCGTTTCGGCGAACAACCACTTTGCCCACCAATCGCACGGGTAGCACTTCGCGTACCAATCACCAGCATGTTCGCCTGTCTTCGACTTATAGGCACCTGCACGCTTGCCGCACGTCGGGCACACTGGCAACTGTGCACCAAGAATCCAAAACTTGCGGATCAGGTTCTTCATGTTGGCGCGCCAGTTCTTCGTACGCGTAACCCAACGTTGATCTTTCGACCCGAGCGGCGTACCCTTATCGTCCGCCGCAAGCATGACGCGAATCGAGTCTTCACCCGCGCCCGCCGCAACACCCGAAACACCGATCGATGACCGAACGCGAATCACAACGCCCTCTTTGACGTCAACGGCGTAAACATGCTCGCCTTGAACGAATCCAACATACCGCCAAAGCGGTGCACCCGTCTTATCCGTCGGTAACGCTTCTTCAAACTGCTTAATTGTGAATGTCTCGGTCATCGGTTTGCTCTCCTGAAACTATAATATTATACGTGATCGCCGATGTCTAGCAAAATCCAACATTTATTTTTTGAAAGCAACCGCGTTGTGAATGGCGGAAGCTTCAAGATATGCACCGTGCTTTACGGTAATGCGACCGATCACGGCGTCAAGCTTTGCGACCTTCAGCTTCAACATGGTGGCCATTGCCTTTGCAGCGTCTTCGCGATTGATGCCCGCGATCTCCATCAAGGTTTCGATGAAGTTTTCTTCCGCGTTCACAATCCGCTGTGCCACCTGTTTAGTTCCGGTCATTACTTTGCCGCCTGACGAAGTGCTTTTGCAGCGAAGTAGCAAAGCTTCGCGTCTTCGGAATCTTCGTTTCCGTTGTCGCAAAGATCAACCGCGTGATCTGAAAGGATGTTCGCTAATCTCGTCATCTGTTCCGCCGTCAAGCTGATCGTTGCCGTTTTCATGTCGTTTGCTCTCCTAAAACTATAATATTATACTGCTGTCGGATTGTCTAGTGAAATCCAACAATTATTTTTTCAAGGTCACAAGAACAATAACCTACCTGTGCCTACACACCAAAACGAAAGTGTGTAGGACGAATGGCCGTGAAAACGTTGTTGCGGATCGAGAACGCGGAGTAACCTTGTTGCCCCATATACGGACCTGATTCGATCATCCCGGATTCGTAGACCGTGACAAGTGCGTCACCCTTGCGGAATGCAACACCTAACTTTGTTTTGACGTCGCGCGTTATGGTCACCATGCGCGGATTGCTAAATCCAAAAAGCTGAACTGTGTTCGCGATTTGTGCTGCCGTCTGTGCGGTTCTCATGGTTTGCTCTCCTGAAACTATAATATTATACTGCTGCCGGATTGTCTAGCAAAATCCAACATTTATTTTCAGAGTGCCGACGTGATCGCCGAAACAACTGCGGGTAGTAAACCAAGCCCGTGAAGGATCGCAGCAATCACGCCGACAGGGATCAACAGTGTCACCAAGGTCGTCATGTTAGAAGATCCTCCGTTTCGCCGCTTTGATCAACAGGCGTCGAATTCTGCGTTCGAAGCCCGAACGCGTCAGCATCTTGTAAAGTCGTGTCATTTTTTCTCCTCGCGGTCTGCCCGCCTGAATGAAGAGTATTTTAAATCCAACACGAAGTCCAATAAATTAAGTACTGATTTTGGATAACAAAAGGTAGGGGTACTGCGGCTTCGGGGAATTCTCTCATGTCCGGGAACATGAGTGTTGACCCGTACTGTTGCAACCTTTACCAGCAGAACCGAAGTTCATTCACCGCAGTACCGTAGGTTAGCTTACAACGGGTCGGACGCGGAAAACTACCAGGAAGGGGGTGAAAGTGCCGTGGCAGGCTTAGAAACGCGAAGAAAACAGGTTTTTACGGGGCTTTGGCTTGCAGTCTTCGCAATCACAGGGAATTGCGCCCTTGATTGCGGCAATCATTTCCATGTAGGACGTCGCAATAATGCTGTGTGTGGTGCCTAGCGCGTCGCTTCCATCCTTCCAACCACGACGTAAAGCAACGTCATAGGCTTCGCCTGAATCGGTCGCGTATCCGCCACCGTGAATAACTTCAACGACCTTATGGCGGTTGTTGTCGCAGAACTGGCGAAGCCTAACGGGTATCTGTCCTTCGTACCGAATTGTCTGCATGACCTTGATCACGATCACTTAATTCGCCTTTCACGTCGCCACCGCTTTAGCGCCCGCTGATTTGCGTTCCGGCATAGCGATGTTGCCGGAACCGTGCAGGTACATTGCCGCAAATACCGGATGATCTGCCGACGACTTGTCGATGTGTGCATGTTCCGCAAATCGGAACGCGGATTCCAAGTACATGCACGTTCCTTTGCGACGTTACGCTTCATTCGATTTCAAATCCTTTGTGTGCTTACCTGCACGCCAACCTTGTTCCCACGCTGCCCGGTCACGTTCTCGTGACGTTGGTGCATCACATGGCTTGCCTGCAAGCGCGGCTTCATATCCCGCGTCAACAAGTTCCCGTTGCGTCATTTTGCCACCTTTACCGCAAAGCTGTTCACCAGCTTGCCAAGTTCCCGGTACAGGCGCTTCGACTCGCGAAGCCTGTCAGGATAACATTCTGAAACGTTGTGCAACGACGCTTGAAGCGATAAGCACAGGCGTTCCGCCCGGTGCTTGGCTTCGTGGTCGACGACTAATTTGGCAGTCATTCGACCGCCAACCCTTTGACCGCGTCCGTGATCGTGAACGCCTGACGGATGACCGCAGGGAACTGCGGGAACTGCGGGTCGACCTTTTCGGCGTCCTGCACGAACCACATCGAAAACTCGGGTCCTCGGTGCGACTCATGCCGGATCAACTGATAACGGCTGAACGGTCCGAACACCGAACCGTGTTCTAACTTCGTCTGCTTCGTTGCTGCGGTTAAGGTTTGCATGAATCTATAATTCCATAACGCGTGTTGGATTTCATCGGGTGTGTACCTTATACCCGTACTATTCCAACACGCGGAATGTTTGCGGGAACTATTCGGTGATAGTGCTCATTTTCCGCTGACAGGGGTTCGGCTTCTTATGGAAGTCGATAGCACTCTGCTTATGGTCTGGTGGCAGTGGCAACTTTTCAAAGCCTTTGACGAAAGAAAGCTTGTTTCCCGTGACACTATCGCGCCGCCACTGATCCGACTTGAGTTTGTACGGGTAATTCGAACTGCAACCGATGCACCCGTAGTTAACGGCGTTTTCCCAATAGTAGTTCATGATGTGGCACTGATAACAGGCCATGTCGGTCGAGCACCCGGTACACCCGCCAGAATCTTGCGAATGCGCAACCTGTATCGGCTTGACACCGTGCGCGCCGCCGAAACTGGTAATCGCGACAATCGCCAGCACCATAAACAAGATGATCCCTATTCTTCTACTGTTCATTATTCGACCCTCCAAGGTCAAACTATTTTACGCTGTGTCGCTCTTTAAGCTGACTTGCGCGGTTACAGATTCGATTCGTTGTCCGGGTCGATCTTCGTCAACATGCACCGTCAGCGTAACGGTATGAATTTCGGCGTCCGGATGTTGCGCAAGCGCCGCTTTACTGATTGCGTCTTTGATCAGTTCTTCACTGAAGTTCAGCGTGATCGGAATCTTCACAGCGGTTGTTCCTCCATATCTATCAGGTCGTTCAATGTACCGATGTCGACGCGCATTTCCGCCTGTTGTTCATCTGGCGATTCAACCATGTTCCACCTGTGAAGTTCGAACGTCTTGCCCTTCAAATCGGGTGCAGGTGTCGCCAGTAGCTTTTTGGTGTGTGCCACGATCGCGCACAGCACACAACCGGGTCCTGTGCAGACGACGAAGTTCTTCACAGCGGTTGTTCCTCCGTGCGGAGTTCGTTTCCGTCTGCGTCCGTCATTACCAGCTTCTTCAACTGGCTGACTTCAACGAGACGTTCAAGACGGTAGATGGCAACGACGCGCCCGGTCTTTGCAGGTACCTGCAATAAAGTCCATTCATGAACGTGGATCGGCGTACTGAATTCGTGGATCGTGTTTGATTCGACAAGTCCTTCATTGTCTTCGTCGTCCGCATAAGACTGCACACCAATAATCAGCTTGTCCGGGTACTTGTCGTTAAATTGCGAGTTTCGATCACCCGGTTCGACTGATGCTTTCTTTGATGGCGGCACGGGTGCGCGCTTCTTCGATATCTGCTTTTGCATTTTATCCCTCGTGTTTTCCAACCGTGATCGCAACACCGCGAAGCTTCACTGTCACGGATTTGTTTGTATCGTTGAACCGAGTCGCGATCTTGCCGCGTAATTCCTCGGTCAAGTTGTCCCAAATGGTTTGAACTTCAGATTCGAATGGCTTCGAAAAATCAAACGTGACTTCCGTCTTGTCCGCCGCGATCGTCGTCGAACCTGTCGCAGGTGGTGGCGTGACAATCGGCGTCGGTGGCGGTTCCGTGATGATCGGCTTCGTCTTCGGTGGTATCGGATTCAATCCCGGTGTCAATGATTGACTGCCACGGTACCCCATTGCACCTGCACGCGCATTTATGCCGTGAATCGGATGATCAGCAAACCGCCCACACGTACAGTATCCGGGTGTAGCAGTTGGAATATAAACGTGCGGTTCGTTTTGCGGCTTGCCTGTCGGCTTGATGTTTTTCTTCCGTGCAGGTGGCGTGCCATACGCAGCACTGCCGACAGGTTTGTTCTTCGCGTCATACCCTTTCGAATTATGAACGCCGACAGCTTCAACGACCGTACTTTCAACGTTCGCGGCGTCGCGGACTGCTGATGCAATCTTTTGCAATTCGAAAAGTGCGTCGGCAAGCGGATCTTTTGCGTCCGTCCAATGTCCTTTGCGGATTTCACAAGTTGCACGCGTCAACGACGCATATACTTCCTGAATGCGTGCAATCGCGTCCGGGCGCGTGATGATGTTCATTAGCGGACCTCGCGCGCTTCAATTGCCGTGACGTCAGCACCACGAATGCCGAAGTAATCGGCGTCCGTTTCGATCATGTCTTTAAGCTGGTGTGCAACGATTCCGGGCGTGATTCCCGCGTCGGCGGAAAACTGAATCGTTAGCTTGATCTCTACTGTTTTCATTTCGCTCTCCGTATTCTACCGGAACCGTTTTTGTTCCTGAATGTATAATATTATAAGACCGTGACAAAATCCATGCAAAAGTGAAATTTATTTTTAGAGGATTGGGGGGTTAAGGTGTGCGCGCGGGAAGACGAGTCGTTTCGTCAAGTTCCCGCGCATTCCCTTCTCTGCGCAAGAGATCTTAAGCGGCTTTCACAGGCAGTTTTGCCCGGAACGCGCCGTCTGATTCACGGCTTTCAAATTCGATACCGCCGCGTGTTTCAAGCTGTGCAATCGCAAACCGGACTTGACCGAACCCGACACCAGCTTTTTCCGCCAGTTCTTCAAGCGCTTCACGGGTCATGTACTTCCCGGTCTTGAACGCCATCGCGATCGTATGCTTCGCGGAACCTTCCCGGAACACGTCAAATCCAACCTTTGCAACCTTCGGCGCTTTCGGCGTCTTCGGCGCTTTCTTGACCTTTGCGGCTTTTTCCGTCTTTGCCGTCTTTGCCGTCTTTGCCGCTACTGCCGCTTTTGCCGCCGTTTTCTTAGGCTTTGCCGCTACTGCCGCTTTTGCCGTCTTTGCCGCTTTCTTAGCAGGTGCAGGCTTCGCGGTCGATTTCTTTGCCGCCGCTTTCGCGTTCTTGACGGGCTTAGCGGCTTTCTTCGCGGTCGCGGGTGCTGTCGGCACAGGCTTTGCCTTCGCGGTCTTCTTGCCCTTCGTTTTGCCTGCGGGCACAGGTGCAGGCGTCGACACGGGTTCCGATGCGGCGTCCGTGGGTTCAAACTCCGGGTCTTCGACAGTTTCGACGATGTCCGTTTCCGGCGTTTCGGTTTCGGTGATTTCCTCGATCGTGTTGAGGTCTTCTTCGGTTGCTGTGGCGGTTGCTCCTGACATTTCGTTATCCTTCGCCTGTTTCAGGCATTTATTCGAACAGTATTCCTTGCCGCTCGCACGGTCTGCCCATTTGATTGTGATCGGCTTTCGGCATGACTTGAGATCGCAACGGGCGCGCGTGACGCCTGCGTTTCCGTAATCTGCTGCTGGTGTCTGCACCGTCTGTTTCTTTCCTTTTTGCCCTTTCTGAATTGCCGCAAACGCGATATCGACGCATGTTCGCGAGCAATATTTTTCGTTACGTCCCTGGATGCCAAACGGCAACATCGGGTTAATCGTGTTTTCGCACCCATCTAGCGCGCACTCTGACATAAAGTACTCTCCTATAATATTATTCAGTTTCGTGAATGTCCAACAAAATATTGGACTAAATGCGGGAAGTTTGAGTCTTCCCGCACAGTTAACCAGTTCCCTAGGCAATTCGGACTTCTTTTTTATCGTTGCGAAACTCGATCGTGCGTCCGGTGTGCGCGGTCAATTGCTTGAAAGCAACACCGATTTGCCCGGTAGTGATGCCCATTGAATCGCAAATTGCGACTAGATCCGCCATCGGAACCCACGCGCCCGACGCGATCGTTGCGGCAACTGCGGCTTTTGCCGTACCTTGCCGGAACCGTCCGAAAGGATCAATCGCGGCAAGATGCGCGGTCGCGTTTCCGGTGCCCGTTACGGACGTTACAGGCGCTTGTACGGGCACTTGAACGGGCGCGGGCACCACAGGCACCTGTTGAACGGGCGCGGGCACCACAGGTGCAACAGACACGGGTGCAAGCTTAACGGATGCGATTTGATTTGCAATGCGATTCAAGATCGTAGTCATTGCATTCATGAACCTGTCGCCGTCGACGTTGCCTTTTTCGTCAGCAACCGACGCCTGTGCAAAAGTCATCGCTTCAAGAACCAGCGTCTTCAACGCACCGTCCGCCATCATCTTTTCGAGTTCCGGAACCGGAATGCCCATCAGCTTTAAAGACGGATTGATCATCAAGCGCGTCGACATTTGCGTCGGCGCAATCGTCACGATCCCCTGCAACAGTCCGCCGAGTTCTTCCAGAAACGCGGCAAGCTTCGCATACTTGCGCGGTGTCTTCGCGGCAAGCGCTTCGTCTAATTTCGGCAGACCTTTCGACGGCCAAACCTTCGATTCGAACAGGCGAATCGCGGTCATGTAACTAGTCCACCGTTCGTTGATCGTGATGCCTTGATCACCGAGTGCTAGCGACTTCGTCGCGCGTTCATGCGCCTTTTTGCGGTTGTCGTCAAGCGCGTCATTGTAGAGCAACGCAGGCGCATTCTGTGAGAACCAGCTAAGCGCCATCGTTAATCCAGCTTCGGGACTCACCGGAAGCCATTCGTACGCGGCTTCAAGATCCGCGATCTTTACTTTCGGGGTTTTGATCGGCACTACTGCGGGCGGCTTCGTGTTCATTTGTTTGTTTCGCTCTCCAGTTATAATATTATACGTTTCCGCCCGCGTTGTCCAATGTTTTCGCGGAAATTTTTGGATTATTTTTACAGGTACTCCGAGTCTTCGTCTTCTTCGTCCGGGTCTTCGTCTTCTTCTTCTTCGTCAAAGTCGAGTTCAACGCCACCGTCATCGTATCCGGCGTAGTCGTCTTTGTGGTCGCTAGGCGTTTCGCGGGTTTCCATCCACGCGGCAACCGCTGCAAAACGGCTTGCTTTCAAATGCGCATCGGCAGTAACGACGTTGCCGCGTGCAACGATCTCACCTGCACCGTCCTTGATGATCGCGCGTCCGGACTGTCCGTCCTTTGCAACCTGATAACTCAAAACGAAACCGTCACCGAGTTCTTCGCTGTTCGGAAAATTCATTGTTCGCTCTCCTAATGGGTCCGGGCTTTAGACGTACCCTGCCGCATTACATAGGGCGGTTGCCCGCCCGATGCTATCTGCAACTACGCCGTCGGTGCTGCGATCATGAGACGTCCTGCGGCGGCAAGGAACTTTTCTTTGAACGCTTCGATCGTGTTGACCGCGACCGCGACGCCGCCTAATTCCTCGCACGCGGTCTTGAGGTACGTGTTCATGTACGCTTCGTCGCCGATGTGAATGTAGTCCATCGTGACGCCCGATGCCTTTAATGCAGGCATCCACTCGGGAAGATAGGCAGTACCGGAATCACCACCATCACTGACGATGATGAACTGGTGAACGCCGATCGATGATGGCGACTTCTTCGCGGCTTTCATGGCACCACGGATACCCGCGAGAATATCAGTACCCGATGCACGCGGACCATCACAATTCAGTTCGTCAAGCGCCTGTTCGGCATCCGCTTGTGTACCGCTATCGAACTTGATGTCTGCACCGTCGCCGAATTCCACAACCGCGACATTCGAATTCGGATACTTCTTGAAGCGCTTCGCCAGTTCGGACTTACCCATACGACGCACGAGTTCGATACGCGACATGCAGGTTTCTTCGGCGTTCTCGTCGGTCGCGTAGATGTTCGTCCCCATCGACCCGGAAACGTCGATGACGTAAACCAGCTTCGCGAATTCGGCGTACTGATCAGCAAGCTTGCCGACTTTCGGGTTCGTGGTCGTCGCGACCTCGGTGTTCTGCTTCACTAACTCGGTGCCCTTCAGATTCAGGTTAAACATTTTCGCTCTCCTCTTTCGTGTATCCGCGATTGCGGTACTTCTTTATAATATTATACTGCTTTCGCGGTTGTCCAGCAAAATCCAAGAATTTTTTCAGTACCGGGAAATAAAACCAGATTCGACGTACGAATCAAGCAATGCTTCTTGCCATCCCGCGTCTTCATAGTAGCGTTCTGCCGCGCGTTCCGCCTGTATTTCCGATAGCATTTCCTGGTAGTGATAGAAATCTTCGGAGGTCATGAGACCATCGAACGTGCCCGCGTCCGTTGCGGCTTCGTCGTTCTCTTCTTCGGTAACGACATCACTATCAAAATCGAAGTCTGCCGCGCACAGCGAACAGGCGATTGCGGGCAATCCGTCGGCGTCAACCACAGCAACCACCTTACCACCAGCTTCGCCACACGATTCACACGTGGGCAATTCTTCCCAACATGCACCGCAATAGCGTTTACCCGTGCAATCCTCGCGCAATGCATAATCCGATTCGCGCCCGCATTCATGGCACTGATCAGCAGCATCATAGGCGGCTTCACAAGCCGAAACCGCGTACAGGTCGGAAACTTCGTTGCAGTGTTTGTGGTTTGTCATGTTCGCTCTCACTTCTTTATAATATTATACGATTCCGCAGAAGTCCAACACTTTTTGAAGAAAAAATAAATCCAAAAAAGTTGCGGGAAAGTGTGGACTTCGGAGGATCGTTATAATATTATGAAGTGGTGATGAACAACACTTACTTAGCGGCGGCAAACGAAGTTGAAAACGGCAACGTAATCGTTGATTCGGCGGAATGCTGGAACGTGACCGGAGTCGCCTACAACAGCAAGCACGTTACCTTGACGCTGGTAAACGCTCGCGGAGAGAAGCGTACACGCACCGTTCGAAAGTCCGAATCTATCCGGGTCTGCCGCTAGATTAGATGCTGTCGGCAATACTCCGCAAGTAGAAGGGCTTCGGCGCGACCGTCGTCCTTCTTGCGGGATAACGGCGCAGCGGGAAACAGGCGCGACGCTATTTGAATCGACTTGCCCTTATCGGACGCAGTCTGAATACCCATAAGGCGTTTCCACTTTGCGGGTTCGACCCGGTAACTAGGCAGTCGTAATGCTGCGATTATGCCGCACCACAGACCGAACCCGTTACCCATTGAGAACATCGACACGACGCCTTGACCGGGCATCGCGTGCACGTTCTCGATTGTGACCGCAACAATCCTATTGTGAAGTTCATTCGTACGGACTGCATTAAACCCGACACCGTTTTGGAGATTTTCAAAAATCTGAACCATCGCAGGTTCAAGGTAAATCCGCTTCATCTTCTTGCCGGATTTCACTTGTGATGTCGGCGGGTCAAACACACTAATAAACCTCCCTGTGTCTGCTTCAATTGCCGCAAGCGCGCCGTCTAGTCCGGGATCGATACCGATGATTAAATCCATTAGTCTTTCACCGCAAGCCACCCTGCAAAATTGAGATGTCGCCAAAAGCAATCGACCTGTCGGAAACCCGCGCCCTTTAATAGGTCTTCGTTCCATGCCGCCGTAACAGGTACTAGAACACCTTCAAGCGCAAGCCGCTTCCGGTCAATCTGTTCCTGCGTGTAACCGTTCGCGCGCTTTTCGTCGTAATAACAGTCAACGAATGCGGCGTCAATTTCGTGCGTTGCACCGAGGACCTTTTCCACCATGATGAATGCGCCACCCGGTAACGTAGATTTGAAAATGTGGCGCAAAAGCTTTTGTCGGTGTTCGATCGGCGTGAACTGAATGGTCAAAATCGCAAGCGTCAATGAAAATTTACCGACAGGAAACCTATCGCGAATATCCATATTCGCAATTTGAACAACGCCCGCCTTGATCATACCGTCAAAGCGTTCACGCGCCGCCGCTAGCATCGGTTCTGATACGTCAACACCGATGAACCTATTTGCAGCACCAAACGTATCGACGAACCGAACCAGCGCTTCACCACGACTACACCCGAGGTCAAGAACGTGACTACATGCCAGTGTGTCGACATGCGGACGTCCGACTTGGAAACAAAGTTCCCGCATACGGTCGTAATCAGGCACAGACCGCTTAAGCATGTCATCGAAGGCGTCTGTTACCGCGCCGTCAAACTGCCACTTCGCGCCCGGAACAACTTCGTCTTTCATAAGTTCCTCAAAATACCGACAACTGTTTCGGCAACCATTTTCATCATAGGTGGTGGAACTGCACGCCCTAGACGTTCGCATTTCTGCGCAAACGTTCCGGTTAAAACGAAGTCGTCCGGAAATCCGCAAAGCCGCTTTAGTTCCTGCACTGAGAACTTGCGCGGTTCAAACGGATGCGTCGGTGATGCTGCCTGCAACCCGATTGACGCCGTAACTGTGGGGCATGGATTTTCTATTCGCGGACGAATCAAGCTCATATAAGCTTTAGAGTATTCGCCGAGTTCGACTTCGCGCCACGCTTTCAAAACACTGCCCGCAAGTTTGGTTTCCGGTTCGACGATCAAATCAAACGGCGCGGTAGTCGTTCCGCTAATCCAAGGAATCGCATCTTCGATTGAATAGCGGTACGGAAGCGGTCGCGGGTGTGTCGGCGTCAACTTCAGATCCTTGCGGGTTCCGATGAAGATTAAACGCTTCCGCATTTGCGGAACTCCGAGCCATTGCGCATCAAGAACCTTAACCGCGACATCATACCCGGATTCCCGCAACGCCGAAACAATCATGTTGAAATATCCAACCGCCGCACCATGCGACAACGCAACAACGTTTTCGGCGACAAATGCTTTCGGACGCAGCACTTTCAAAATCCGGATGTACTCGAAAAACAAATCGTCGGTCCGCTGCTTCGTGTCTGAGTACTTCTTGACAACATCCCAGTTCTTTTGCCGATCACCGATCGCTGAAAAAGATGCACACGGCGGACTTCCATCAAGAATCCCGAGTTCGCCCCTTTTCAGATTTGCAGTTTTCAAGATTTCGGACGCGTCGACCTCGCGGATATCACGTCGGTCAAGGAACGTATCGGGAAAATTGGCAATGTATGTGTCGCCTGCGGCTTCGACGAATTCAGACGCATACACGACCTTGCAACCCGCCATTCGATACCCTAGACTCGATCCGCCGCATCCGCTGAACAGTGATGCCACAGACACGCCGTTAAACGGTGATGCTGTGATCTCTTGCATGCTAGGGATTCGGAATGCAGGACGGTCAACCGCCGCGACCGTAATGATACGGCGCAGTTCCGCATTTTTCCCTTTTGCGATGTGGTTTGTACCATTCCATTCGTGCCTGCACTTCGGACACTCGTAATCGTAGTGGACCCGTACGGGTTCAACTGCGAAAAGATTACGCTTCACATGCGGCTTTGTTCGCTTTGTTCCGCGCCACCTGTGCCCGCACTTCGGGCAAACATACGGTGTTTCGATTTCAAGGCTGACGGGTTCAAAGTCTTCGTTGCGTGCCACACGATCACCGAAAACCGTCTGCTGTACCGTCAACTTCGGTTTTCTCATCATAAAAGGTCCCTCACTCCACAACTATACGGGAAATTCCATTTGTCTTCTCAACATTCCAAATATTATCAGGTGCCAAGTTTTTCAGAAATTCGGCGTGATGGCTAATCACGATCACGTGACGGAAGCGTTCGACGATGTCGTTTAAGCCACGTGCAAACTTGCGGGCGCTAACAGGATCAAGCCCGTTTGACGGTTCGTCAAGAACCAGCAGATTGTGCGGAACAAGCACGTCACGAAGTGCAAGCACTGTGATCAATGCCGCAAGCTTCATTTCCCCATCAGATTGGTCTTTTGTGTTTTCGCCGCCGTGTGCGTTCCGAACAATGACGTCATCGCCAATGAATTCAATTGCGATTTCGTCATTAGAAAAAATCCTGCTATAGCGCGCCGCCGCTTGATTTAACGCTGGTTCCGCCAGTGCATTCAGGTACGCGGGCAGTCCATCACGACCGACGGTTTCCGCACAGAAATCAACAAAATCACGTTCCTCGATTTCCGCTTCACGTGCTTTCTTATGGACAACAAGCGCCGCCGTCAATTCTCGGATGCGCGCGTCGCGGTCATTCACCATTACGACAAGACGATCACGTGCTTCGGCGTCACGCTTTGCTTTTTCTGCATCGAAACGTGCGGCAGACAGGTGCAACACTAATTCACCTCGCCGTTTTCGCAATGCTGTCAGACGTTCAACCAGGGAGTTCCGCAATGCTCGCGATTTAACTAACTTGTCTTCAAGAGAATTCCAATCAGCTTCGGTGTTTTCAATCTGTTCCTTGAGCAACGCAATGTTTGCGCGCCTTGCCTTTGGTGTCGGTGGTGCCCCGCAAGTAGGACATGGTTTATCCGCTAACGCCTGCGTATCTTTCAGCGCTGCTTTTTCTCGTTCCGCCCGTTCTTCTATGTCGCACTGCCGCGAATGAAGCTGATCATGCACCCGCCGTTCTTCCGCTGCTGCTTCCGAAACGGCTTCAATTTCAATGTCAATCTTTTTGATGTCGGCTTCGATATTTCCAACATCGTATGTTTTGGTTCGTGCGTCCGCCTGCGTGACCTTCGGAAGCGCTTCAAGTTCAGCACGCAGTGCAGGTAAGCCGCGCGACACTTCCGCAATTGCGGCTTCGGTAGCAACGACATCACCTTCGATTTCGGCAATTGCACGTGAACGTTTCGTCGAGATCTTCCGCAGACGTGCTTGTGCATCAAGAAAGCGTTCTAACCCGCGTAGTCGCCCTAGAAGTTCCTTGCGTTGTTTGTCAGTTCCAAAGATTTCTGTGATTTCGCGTTGTTCCACGTAGACGGCATTTTTCAGCACATCCCATGAAAGATTAGTCAGGTGTTCAATGTGCGCCTGTGTTTCAGACTTCGACGCCATCGTTTCCTCTTTACCATCGACGAACACGCGAACCAATGCAGGACGCCGCGTCCGCTCCACACGAAGCTTGCGCCCGTCCGGTAACAGATAGGTTCCGTTTAAACGCGCGGTCGCATCAGTTCTTTGACGTGCCCAACCATCATCAGTCTGATTTTTGAACGTGCGCCCGAACAACGGCACGAACGGCAAGGTTGCAAGCGAGGTTTTGCCTGCACCATTCGAATGCACGTCGCTATCTTCATCGTCAACCCAATCGTGGTTGATTCCAGAAATCAACGTCATGCCTGAAACTTCAAAGTCAACAACAGCACGTTCGAAGCTTAAGACGTTATCACACTCAAAGCTTTGAAACACAAGCCCCTGAATTCCATAACGACCTAATTGCGGAAGCATCCGTTCTAGGCGTCCGATGACGTCGTCGATTGTTATGCCCTTCGGGAGTGTTGCCGCTTCAAGATACTTGCGTAGAACGTCTTCGTCGGTCGCGTCTAACGTCGGCGCGTTGTTGTGCGTGAACTCCGGAACGACCGTAATAATCGCGCCCGGATACTTTACTTCAGCTTCCTTTTTGGCGGCACGCTGTTCGTTAGCGACATCATTGCCTGCACGGAACGTAATTCGAACCCGGCAACCTGCCCAACTTTTCGGAGGAACAAAACCCGGTTTTGATGGATCGTACCACGAAGGAACACGAGACGGAATCGAAATAATTTTCATCGGTGTGCATTCCCGGCAAGCTTATCGACTTGATTGTTCAGGTATGCACCGACGCCGCGTCGTGGGTCCTGATGTCCTTTGATCTTCTTCGTCCGAACAAACCGTCCGCCTAGTGCTTTCCGAATCTGCCGTTGTAACGTTCGCAGATCTCCGCGTGCGTCTTCGGCAAGGTGTGGCGTGTAGTCAACGACCGTCTGACAGTCTGAAACAATCAACACGCCCGTAGTGTGTGGCCAACGTTCAACCGCGATTTCTACCGCTTTGATTGCCGCGTAGAATTCCGCCCGGATGTTGTCCCACACTTCAACAGGACACTGCCCGTGTTCCACAATGCGCCCGCTTTCGGACCGCAACCAAACCGCCCACGTGCCCTTTTCCTTGAACGAAGCATCCACGTACGCCGTTACCCACATCGTGCACTCACCCCGTTTAAAATGCCAGTTTTTGAGTCGGAAACCGCCCTAGAATCAATCGACAGGTTGTGTACTGGCATTCGGGTCGATCCGTTGCCAATCCTGCATATAGACGTCTTCACAAAGACATGTTGTGTCGTCTGTCAACGGCATTGCCACAGTTCCACAAACACAACGCCAATGTGGTTTGGTCACATCAACATTTCCGGTAATTGCCTTGAGCATTAGAACTCCAACATTAAATGGCGTTTTTGTGTATTACATTCGCCCCAATCGTTCGGATAGGGATCACCGACGAACCAGATGTTCGGTTCAAGCTTTTGTGGCTTGTGAATGTGCCCGCCGACGCAAACGTCATAGGCGCGCGCACCAATGTCGGCAACTGACATGCCGCGACCTTTCGCCGATGCATTCAGTTCGACACCTTCGATCGCGTTATGGAAAGTTAGCACTCGCGGGTGCTTCATCCCTGCGTACGATTTTGCATCCTGCCAAGCTTCACGAAACTGTGTGCGCTGCAATGCTTCATCACGAAAGAACGGCACAAGCCACAACAACACGCCAGTTCCGCCGACATCGAATCCTTGCCATGTCTCGTCAGCGACGTTGAACCCGAGTACCCGCATTAGCGCACAGATCGACGGTACGCCGTCCGGACCTGAAATCATGTCGTGATTGCCGCGTGCAAAGAATGCGCCGTCTGACGCGTGCACAAGCGGCGGCAATTCTTCAAGCAAGAAGTTCGTGACCCGCTGATCAATCGGGTTTGCAGGTCCACGATCGCCGACGATGTCACCAGCATGCACAAGCGCACACGGTGAGTGCTTCGCGAGCAATTCACCAAGCTGATTGACCACAATCTTGCAATTTGCGAGGTTGCGCAAACACAGATGCCAATCCGCCGTAAACAGAAGCTTCAATCTTGTTCCTCGTTTTCCTTCGCTTCTTTCGCACTGATGAACTCGATCGGACCGTCCTTGAAAATCTTGTATCCAAGTTCATGTCCTTCTTCGCCGCCTGCCTTATTTTTCACGATCTTCATAACGCCACGAATTCCAATCGTCTTGCCCTTGTCAACGATGCGGCTTCCTTTCACACGTCGAAGCTTTAGTCGTGTGTGTGCGTAGAATCGCGGTGCATTGCCACCCATTGTCTTATCGGCGTTGAATCCGCCCGGACCTTCACGAAGCTGATTCACGATGATCAATAGACACCGATGCACCTGCGACAATCCGACCCACCTGCGGCATAGGTTTCCAACAAACACAGGAAGATTCATCGATGTCCGCATATTCAAATTTTCAAGCCCCGCTTTCGATTCACCTTCGGGCATCATGCCGCCGATCGAATCAAGAACAAGGATCGATTTGTCATGCAGTTTCATCGCGGCTTCGGTTTCCGCGCAAAGTTCTTCCGCGCTTGCAAGTCGTGGTTCTTTTTCTAGGCGCTTATTGCCCCTTTTGTCGATGTATTCGAACTGCCCGACATACGGAGAAATCAGCGTTAAGCGATCCGGGTCGAGTCCGCGCATTGGTGACTCACTGCCGCCGCAATGCTTGCACTTCATATCAAGCGCAACGGCTGAAGAACCCTTACAAAACGGGCATGGTACGAACCCACGCTTCAACGCCCAACGTGGTTTGAAACTGTTTTCGAGGTCTTCCCAAATAACATGTGCGCCATCACGTTGACCAATCGCCGATACTTCTTCGATGATCGCGGATTTGCCGACGGATTCCCAACCAAAGACCTCAATCATGTTTCCGTACGGCGCACCAAAATCACGATCGCCAAAACAGATGTTCAAATCCGGGTCTTTGAGATCAAGGTAAACGGACGGCTTCGCCTTAAAAGAGACATGCGACAACCCCTTTCGAATCGCTGACATCTTGCTTTCATACGTCGAGACAGTTACCGTCCGTTTCGTTGCCATCGATTAACCCTTAACGCTTCTTTGCAGGTGGCACGGTGCGACGCGGTGCAGGTGCAGGCGTTGAACTGGGACGCCGCGCGGGTGCTGGTGTGCTGCTAGGACGGCGCGCGGGTGGTGCTGCGGGTGCTGTCCTTCGTGGTGCAGGTGCAGGCGTTGCAGGACGGCGCGCGGGTGCAGAACGCCGCACAGGTTCCGGTTCGGGTTCGGGTTCTTGATCATCTGAGTCCGGTTCGGCGTCCGGATCTGCATCCGGTTCACTGTCACCTTCTTCATACTCCCCATCAGGTTCGGGTTCGAACTCTTCCGGTTCGACGTCCGGATCTGCGTCCGGTTCCGGTTCTGCGTCGTCAGCGGGCGGATCATCTTGGTAATCCGCGTCATCGGCGGGTAATTCTTCGGGCGCGTCATCATCGGCGGGTGCTTCATCAGCGGGCGGTTCGTCTTCTTCGTCGCGCCGACGTCGCGGACGATCTTCGTCTTCTTCGCGTCGCCGTTTCGGACGATCTTCGTCATCACGATCACGTCGCCCGCGTCCGCTGTCTTCGTCGTCCGGTTCACCGTAGAACGCTTTTCTCTGTTTTTCTTCGTCGTACTTCGGAACGATTTCGTCCAGGTCTTTCATCGCGATCAGGAGTTGCGGCGGAACGCGCGTCGGTGTCTCGTCGCCTTCGACCTCCGGATAGCGCGTTGCATCCTTGCCCTTGTACCCGGTACCCTCGCGAACGATCGTAATGTTGTAACCCTTTTCCGGCGACAGGTAGTCTTTCTTTTCGCTAATAATCTTCGTGCCGACGCGAACCGACAACGGCAAGCGCCCGCCTGTACTGATGTACCAGGGTTTGAATGGTCCAAACTTCTTAGCGTCCGTGTCGTATCGCGACGCATTCACCACGTAGTTATCTTGTGGGTGCATGCGGTCCGCCATCGCGGGCTTTGTCGATTCGATTTCCGCGATTTTACGACAGAGCCAACATTTACCCGTGCCGTTCATTTCGATACCGCACCGCAAGTTGTAGACCTTATCGGGTCCAACATCTTTGTGCGTTCGGTACTCGCGCATCGGCTTGTGTTTGATGCCTGTGCACTTGCCTGTTTTCGAGTCGATGTCTTTTTTGTCAGGTGCAACACGCATAGTGTTGTCGCCAACTTCCATCTTATGCGTGTTCCCTGCTTTACGTTCGTCTATGCGTTCGCGCGCTTCTTTGCGCCAGTCGTTATCAGCCATTTCAATTTTCCTTTTCGTTTTGGTTGTTTTTCTTCAGTTCAAAATTCAATAGATCGGTTTGGTATCGTAGTTTTTCTTTGAAGTAGAGTCGAATTCCGAGTCTGATTATAATCAATTCGCCTAGCAAAATACCGATGATTTCGAGTCCGGTGTTCATTTAGGTGGAATTTCCCAATCAACTTTCTTTTGGCACTGGCAAATCATACACGTCGAGAACCCGTTAACAGGCCAACCCATTTTCTCAGGTGGGTGAAAGCTTTCGCACCACCATTCCGCTAGTCTTCGTCGGATTCTTGAAAGCGCCGTCTGATCGCGTCGCGGTGTGACCTCAGTTTCCCGGCATTCGCTTCGAAGGCGGCTTGCACTCCCAGTTCGTTGCGCACCAAGTTCGTAGTCATTTCTAAGCAGTCGCGGCGCATCTTCAACAAGTCGACCATCAATGAAACGTACTTGTCCGTGGCTTCCGCTTTTGCTAATCGCCGCTTTGCTGCCACGACCTTCGGGTCGACCGACACCAGCACAGCAAGCGCCTTCTCGGTGATCTTCTCGTCTCGCTGTCGCGCTTCGTCGCGTAGAATCATGTCGCATTCGGCGTCGTTCCTTTCGAGGTCCGCTTTTGCGTCGGCAACCTCCATTAACGTGTCATATCGAAGTTGGATTACGTCGCCGAAGATGACCGAGTTCTTCGCTACTTCCGCGATGATGTTTTCCGGTGCAAAGTCAACAGCGTCGAAAATCTCGCTGATCGTCATCTTCCGCTTGTGTGATTCCGGCGTGTCTTCGATGTACTCGTTTTCTTCCGCTTCCGGTTCCTCAACAGGTTTTTTGTACAGTTTTACGATCGGTTTTGCTTGTTTCGGTGACACTTTCGGCTGCTTTGCTGACAAATACGGCATTTGATTGACTATACAGTTTTTGTTTTAGTTGTTCGTCGGATCTGGTGTTGATATTTTTCCATGAACGGTCGTTACAGTCAAACCGCAATCATCACACGATTCGGTCTTTGTTGCGGTGATCTCGATCTTTGGTCCGCCCGCACTGCCAAACTTAATCGGTGACGGTACGTATCGCATGTTGCTATACGGGCACAGTTCGCCCGCTGCTGCCCAATCATGATCAATGACGCGCTTGTCGACAACTTCAACGAGTTGTTTACACGTCGGGCACACGATCTTTGTTGTCCGTCCGGTCATTTCGCCGCGTACCTTCTTGCGATCGTCCACAATCGCGGATATAGCCATGTCAGCATGTTCGCGTCTTCGAACGGTGCAGGCGATAGCAATTCATCAATCGATTTGACAGCGCGTTCCTGTTCACGTGGATCACGGGCGTTACGCAGGAACCCGCGCAACCAATTTGCAGTAGAACTCCGGATGTACCGCGCGTCTTCCGGGTTTGCCTTATCAAGAATTTTTTCGATCTCTTTCCAACTTCCTGACGTCAGCGCTTTGCACAATGCAAGCCCGTTTATGACACTGCCTTCAATCCCGGCAACCGCTTCGTCAGCAGGCATACCAGCAATAAACTTTTCGAGCACTTGCAGCAAACTTCGCGGGCTTGATAGCCGCGCTTCATGGACTGCTTCAAACAAATCAGTCAACGGACTTGTGAAGCTTGCAACCTTTGCGGCACGCATTAACAGCTTCTCGCGGTCGCTGTGATTGAGTCCACGAAGTTCGTATGTCGTGAAACGCCCGCGCAACGTTGCCAAGATTTTCTGTGGTTCATTTGTGCAAATAATCCAAATCGTTGTCGGTGGTGGTTCCTCCGTCGGTTTGAGTAGTAATGATTGCGCGTCCGGTGTGGCCTTGTGGAACTCGTCAATCAAGAACACGCGCTTCTTGCTGACGATCGGATGAAAGCGCGCCATTTGTTCGATTTTTCCCATCTCTTCAATGCCGCGTGTCGTACCTGCATTGATTTCATGGAAATCGAATTCGCTTCTGTGCGCATAGCATTCCTTGCACGGTTCACCAAATACCGTTGAGTGCACGCACTGGTACGAAACCGCAATGATGCGCGCGAGTGTCGTTTTACCGCATCCGGTCGGACCATAAAACATCCAAGACTGTGGCGGACGCGTTGCGACCTGTTTTTGAATCGAAGCAAGTAACGCGTCTTGACCAATGATCGTAGCGAACCGTTGCGGACGCAACGAAACACTGAGAACTCTAGCCATTCTTTTTCAGTTCCGCCAGTGCCGCTGCACGCTTGTTTAACGGCGACTGTGCAATTTGTTCACGGATTTTTTGGCTAAGTTCCTTGGTAAGGATGCTCATTTGTTCCGGATCAATACCAGATCCTTTTACAGAAATGGCACGCGTAATCTCGTCGCTGATCTTGTCAAGATCTGCCGAAAATTGCGAGGTCTGCATCACCCGCGACAAAATCGCCTTAACAAAAATTCTGGTGATTTCATCCGTCAGGTCGTTCGGTGCACGGCATGGAATCCCGATTTCAGTGATCTGTGCAGGATCGATCGCGACGCTATGCCGACAGCACCACCAACGGGAATATTCGTCAAAGAAAGCGACGTCCCAAAGGTTCAGCGGAAACGGTCGCACCGTTTCGGTAAGCTTCACCCAATAATATCCGCGTGCTAACGGCGTTCCGGTCGCTGCAACGGGTTCGGTTTCGTTCTGATTATCTGGCATTGCTGAATTATACGGGATTGATTACGAAGGTCATGCCGCTGACAAAAGCTTCTTCCATGCTTCGGCTTCCTTGTCGGTGTGGTTCTTCCGCCATTTCGCTAACCACTCGTCAAGCGGTTCTCCTGAATACTCGACACACGTGCCATAACAGAAACCTGCTTCAGCTTCCGCAAGCAGTGGGACCTTTAGTTTCCGCTTGAAATGCCGTTCGGTGTAGTCGACGACACCACGTTCAAGAAGGTGTTTTCCCTGCAAGAATGCTGCTGGTAAATCGCGAACCTTCACTAAGAACACAAGCGCGTCATGCACTTCCATCAAGACATTTTGCAGTAACGCGTATGTCTTCGGCTTCATGTGAAGAAGGGCAAGCGCGATCAACAACAGTTGGTGTGCAGACCCTTGCACAGGCGTATTGATTGCTTGATTGCCCATGAAGGTATCACGCGCATCATCTTCGAAAATCTGTCGACGGAACCCATAAAGCGTATCAACGTATCCGTCGGTCTCGACCTGTTCTTGCATCCGCTTCATGTACCGCGCAACGCCTTTATACCGGGCGAAGTACGCATCAACGCACTTTTCGATGAACTCGCGGGTGATGCCTGTCAGGTCCGCTTTTTCGCCGTCGATTTCGCGAATCTTCTGCACGACGTAGTCGTACATGCCCTTCTTTTGTTTTCCAAAAACAAGCCCGAACTGAATGTTCTTGACGACCTTGCGCGTCGACTTTGATTCCTTGATCTTGATGTGGTCCCAACCTGTCATTGAATGCCCGACCTGACAATGGATATCCTTCAACGGGTTTCCCGGATCTGCCGCCGCTTCTTGGAATTGTTTGATCAACAATGCGTCGCCACTGATCTCGGCTAGCATTCTTAATTCTGCCTGTGAAAAATCGAAAGCTAGGAATGTAGTTAACTCTAAGATCTCCGAGTTCAAGAACGCCTCCACAACCTAGAAAAGTTTCTTTCGTGCCGATGTCACCGACGCGTGTTCGAGGTTCTTGACTGCCAGATTCCAATAAGACTTTTTCAGTTCTACACCAAAGAACTTTCGTTTGGTCTGCAAGGCCACATAACCCTCGGACCCGATCCCCATAAACGGTGATAAAACAAGATCCCCCGGAAGCGTCCACAGTTCTAATGCTCGTTCAATGACTTCTAATTGCAGCGGGCAGATATGCCGTTCATCGTCCTTTTCGCGTGCTGCACGGAACTGAAGTGTTTTTGACGGATTGATATCCATCCACACAGGTGATGCGTACCGTTGCCACACTTCATGAGAAAACTTGTTCTTTTTTGCATCAGCATGTACTGAAGCTTTCGGCGGGTCATCACCAACAAAACGCCGAAACCCATTCGGTGCGTGCGCCACCCGTTTTAAGTTTTCACCCGGTTTTCGAAACGTAATGAGGTAATCGGGTATTCCCTGACGGCACATCGCCGAATCTTTTACGATCTGCTTGTGGAGCAACCCTAATGCCTTCGTTCGTTGCATCGCCACGAGCGGATCTTTCCAGATGACGACCTCTGAATGAAAAATGAAACCGACGTCTTCAAACATCTTAATCAGACGTCCGCGAAAGTCACGAATTCCAATATACCCGTGATACGACTTCGATGTCGGCAGATTCATGCAATGCATCGAAAGAAGACGTCCCGCTTGCAGGGTGCGCAAAAGATGCGGAGCTAGGAATTCGAAGTGCTCGAAAAACTCTTCTTCAGTTTTGCAGTTTCCCATATCACGATTACTGCTCGTGTACGTGTAGAGAGACGCAAATGGTGGACTGAAAATCGTGTACCCGATCGAATTATCCGGAACGGATTTCAGCACTTCAACCGAATCTCCGAGATGCGCGGTGAAGTTGGCGGACTTCTTTACAGCAGTTTCATATGCATCTGCCTGATGCACCGCTTGCGTTAAATTTTTCTGCATTTCATCCTTCATGTTTTCGACTAACCCATTCATCATTTCACGGGACTGTTTTTCCTTACGTTCGATATTGCGGACGACCGACCCTTCAGAACTACTCGTAATCACATACGCGTCTACCGGACGTTTTTGACCAAACCGCCAACACCGACGGACCGCTTGATAAAACTGTTCATAAGAGTCACTAAGCCCGACAAAAGCGATACGGGCACAGTGCTGCCAGTTCATCCCAAATCCTGCAATCGTAGGTTTCGTGATGAGAACTTTTATACGTCGCGCCGTGAAGTCGTTCAAACGCTTTTCCTTCACTGCTTCGGGATCACTTCCTGAAACCTGCACCGATCCTGGAATCGCTTTTTGAAGTGCGTCACCTTCCGCGTTAAGGTTGCACCAAATTATCCAAGGTTCATTCGGTTCTTTGGCCACTAGTTCGGCGCATGCGGCAACACGTGCGCCAACTGTTTGCGCCCGCACTTCCCGACGTTCTTGCAGAGTTTCCGCCGTGACCGTAAAAAGACGGCCTCGTGAGTTGAAATTATCTTCAACTTCAACGGGGACCATGTTCAACTTTGGAAGATCAAACCCTGTATCAGGAAACCCTAAGTCAGACGGTTTACGAAACGCAAGTGCCCACTTCGCCACCCATGACCAATATGGCTTTTTCGCATGACCTTTAAGACGCCATTTAGATGTCTCACCACCGTCATGCGTGAAAAACGTAGCAAGCATTTCAGATCGCGTCAAAATATCAAGAAACTCTGCATGATTTCCAAGTTCCATGTAATCGTTCGGTGCTGGTGTTGCTGTAGCACACAGACGATACGGAATCTGTTTGGCATATTCGATCAACGCAGTTCGTGTTTTCCCATCATAAGATTTTAGAATCGAACTCTCATCGAGAATGATGCCGCCAAACATTTCAGGATGATCAAAGAGATGAAGCTTTTCGTAATTAGTTGCGCTGAACTTGCCGAGTTTTGACGGATGCGGAGCATGAACGATATGAATTCCAAACTTGTTCCCTTCCGCAACCATCTGATCAGCCACAGCTAACGGTGTGTAGACAATAACAGGCTTTTTCGTATGCTGGTAGATCTGACGTCCCCATTCAAGTTCAATGAGTGTCTTTCCAAGTCCGCAATCCCCAAATATTGCGGCGCGCCCGCGTTCTACTGCCCACCGTACAGATGCTTTTTGAAAGTCCATCGTAAGAGGACTGAAATCACCATTAAAAGCAAATCCGACAGGTAATGCATTTTGAGACTTCTTTTCTAAAAACTTTCCGTACTCTTTCATTTAAGGCGCTTTTCCTTTGAACTTATTTACTGCGTTCTTGTTCACGCAACCGCCAGTACTCCGAGGTCTTCAGCGGTTCGACATTGGCGCGTGCCAGTGCATTACCAGGAAACGGAACACAACGAATCGGAACCTTCAACACGCATGTTGCCCCGATGTACTCGACGGTCGTATAGAAATTGGTGCGATCATAGTCATCAATAAATCCAAGCACGTACCCGACAGGAACACGCGCGTCGTTATCGATTTCCGAGCGGAATTCTTCGTTCAGGCGCACGCTTAGCTGATAGGTGCCCACACCACGCGGGAAGGTCTGCACACGCTTTGCAAGCGCCCGTCCGGGGATTGTACGGGCATTTGGTGAGCACCCACCATCGACAAGCTTTTTCCAATGCTTAGGAACCGCGTCATTCAGGAACTTAACGCCGCAAAACTTATTGTTCTTGACAGTGATATCAATCGCGCCGACTTCGTCGCGGAACTCCGACAGCACCTTGACGAACATCCGGTTGTCTTCCGAGAACTGATCAAGAATTTTCTTCACAGGTCCATCAAGAACCCGGTAATACTGCATTTCGGTCGGATCGATCACACAACACCTTCAACTTTATCGATCGCGCGTTTGACGCTATCTAAATCGATCAATCGCGCCATTTCTGCAAAGGAAAGCTGATCCCAATTCTTTTCATATGCATCAAGCACGCGCTTACAGGCTTGCAGCATTTCGAAAGACGCGGCAAACAGATTTGCGTTTGCTTCTTGATTTTCCCGATCACGAAATGCAGTCGAGTACACGTCTGCAATCTTCGTATTTGATGCCACGTACGACACACCTTCACGATGATGTGCAGTAAACGGACCCTTCGTAAACTTCGTATTCTTCACAGAGCTTTTCTCCAATCAACGTCGCTGACTAGCAAGTTCTTCAATAGCGGGTTGCCGTGCAGGTTTTGAAAGTTGATCACACCTTCTTCGACTTCCGCTTTGTCGGAACGTCCGGACCGCAAGCGCCCGGTTGCCGCACCTGTCAACCACCAAACTGTACGGAGTTGCCCGTCATGCAATTCGGCGGACCGCATGAACCCTACCAAATAAGTTGAATCCATCTTTGAAATTTGACGATAATCACGAACCAGCGTACAGGCGTGCTTTCCGGCTTTCGTCCGCGCGGTTGCAATCAATTCGGTCAAGATGTCTTTGCCTGTCGACCGTCCTGCAATCTGCCGCAGATTCAATTTGTCGAACAGCAGTTTCGCGATGTGTTGCGGAGTGTTCGGGTTGAAATTTGGATCACCGCTCATTTGCTGCAAATCGCGCTTCAACTTCTCGACACGCGGGCGCACGACATCCGCGATCTTGGCATGCGATTCGTAATCAAGAATCGGTCCGCGTTTTTCCATTGCACCGAGTGTAAAGGCACAGTGAATGTAGATCTGAAGTAGCGGGTGAACGATGTGATCACGTGATGCGGCTTCGATTCGCTTCGTTAAATCGCAGTCCGCACAGTTGTACGTGATCAGTGTGTCAAGCGGTGCATTCGACAGGTGTGGCATCCACTTCGCCACCATAAGCTTGTAATCGCCAAATTCAACATGAAAGTGCCCGACAAGTGCGTCGAGACCATAGGCGCGCAAGTGCGGATACCACAGGTACGCCGCATACTGTGTGTCGAAATCATAACCACGAATCACACAACCAAAAGATTTGCGCACGACAGGCACGTCGTAAGAACCGTGATGGAAAACTTTCAAAATCGATGCATCTTCGAAAATCTCGCACAACGATTCAACTAGCGGGTCGATACGTTCGGGTGATTGATCTGCTTCCGGATGATTGAGAACGACACACCGGGCTTTACCTTTCCAGGTGCCATTAACGTCGTATGCCCCCATTCCGAACCCGACCATCAAGATAATGCGTTTGCCGTCGATGACGTCGTCTTCAATGTCAACGCTAACACGTTCGCCACGCGCCGCATGCCTCTTGATTTCAGCTTTCAAAAAATCCATCTGTGCAGGCGTTTCAACTGCACGATAGTCTTGCGCTTTCACGTACCCGAATCGTCCGGGGTTATTCAAGATCGCGGCAACCGCACGCATCTTGTCGCGAAACTGTTTGTACAGCCATCCTTTCGAACCTGCACGCAACAGCTTTTGCGGGTGTTCCGTTACGACGACGTACGCACCCCATTCGTCATGCCACACTGCCGACTTCTTGGCACGCGCTAATCGATTCCCTAGAAGTTGCTTCCCGGCAAGCTTCCCGAGAACTAGATGAACGTCGGCACGTCCGCCACCACGTTCAAGCGCTTCCGCATTGTAAATAGAACAGCACTTTAACGCCTTTGCGGGCGGTTCTACTGCATCGGAATAATAGGGGTGGCACCTGACGACGTTCTGAACGTCGCAGTCGCTTCTTTCGATTCCTACCGCGCGTAATGCTTTCCAAAGTATTGCGCCTGCACGTCCGCCTAGTTCCTCGCCTGTTTCGTTTTCAAGCGCGTCCGGACACAAACCCCAAATGAAAACGTGTCGACCTTTTACGGAATCGACGCGGATATTTTTGACGACGCCTTCGGATTTGAGTTTGTCAAGCGGACACGATAGGCACCCTAAAGCCGCGCCTTTTCGTTTTGGATCTGAAACGATGTCGCCGAAAAGGTTGCGCGGCATTTAGACAGGTTCCGCCAGTGCAAGCATATGTCTGTCACTGCCGATTTGTGCAATCAGCACGTTGCACCCGCTACGGTTCGAACAAGCGATTCGCGCGTCGCTATCGAGTCCTGCAATACGTGCAACCCACGGCTTTAACTGCGCAAGTGGCCACGCGAAATTGAAATCGCTGTCGAAGTCGACGGTTAACGAGTTGTGATACTTGCCGCTGACAACATCAAGCGTCAATACCGCCGTCGTCAATGAGTTCGGTGCCTTCAGATTCTCACAGTAGACGATCGGCACATTGCCAGATCCAAAAGCATAATTGTCGAGTTCCGACAACGACGCCAAAAAACTAGACGCTTTGATCGTCGCAAGCGTCTTCGCACCCGCTAACGAAGACAACAGGTCCGCCAATTTCTTCATCGGATATTTCTTGACGGTCTCGTCGGTTAGCGGTTGGTACACGTACCCGTTTTTGTACCGGATACCCGCGCCTGTTTCTTCGCAATGGATTTCATCGGATGCGTGCAACGATGCTGCAAGCGCGCCCGGAATCTTGACGGCTGCAACCGAGCATTTGTAAAGCGTCGCCGAAATAACAAACATGTCTGATGCGAGCGTTCCGTACCCTTTCGAAACCACAACCGCCGACATGTTTTCGGATGCGATCGGCGACGGCGCAAACTTCGCGTGAAACGACAGTTCGGCGCAGAGTTCCGGTGTCATCGAAATCTTTATACTCGTCTTCGCGGGCTTCCAATCCGCGTACCCGCTGATTTCGTCAACCTTCGCGGACACAATCTTCTGTTTTCCGCTTTTCCAAACCAGCGTGCCGTTAACAACATCGACGGTTGCTTCTTTGGCTTTCGTCGACTTCGCGAACGCGGCAAGAACTCGCCTGTCAACGAACCAGACGAAATCAGTCTTCAGATCCGTGACCGGGCAGTCTGAACGCCCGACACAAAGCCCCGTTAGCGCGAGGTCTATACGCCCGCGTGATGCGGACGCCGCGATCCTGACGTATTGACTCGAAAGGATTCCTGTTTGATCGTCGACGCGGTTGATAATTGCAACGGCGTTTCGTAAGTCTTCGATTTTAAGTTTCATCGTGTCCGATAACTATACTGCGACACTCCGCGCGGTCAAGACACCGTTTACATTCCTTCGCGTCTTCGTGGAATCCAAGCACGTATTGATGGTCTTCATAGACGGTTGTTGGCTTTCCGAAACAGCTAACCGAATACGGCGCTTTTTGCATCTTCGCGTAACAGTGAGAACAGATCATTGTACGCGGTCGATAGCGCCCTAAACGGACGTCATTTCGCGAAAACTTTTCGTCACACTTCAGACAATCAAGAATTCGTTCCGTGCCACCTGCGCGGTCTGGTTCTTCTTCTTCACGAAACCGCATAACGCAACACTAGAACAAAGTCTTCGTACGTGACCGACGCATTCACCATTTCGGCAACAAACTCGTTTAGGAACTCGCGGTCACGTTCCACGTATGCGAGGATTGCGGCGGAAGATTTTTGGAGGAATTCAGGTTCTAAAACGGCGGCAATGATTTCGCGGACCGGGTCGGATGTGTGTTCGATAACGCGTTGAATGGCGGCAAGCGCCTCACCGACTCGAATGACTTCGTCGCCTGATGCTAAGTGGCGTTCAACAAGATCGCTTAGATAGATCGTTTCAGAATCACAGCGTACCTTCGCCGTGTGCTTAGCAAGCACACCGACACAAAAGTTATCTGTGACGTGTTGAACCCAAGTCGATTCACGTGCAATCTTCGAATCAAAACGATCAGACATCTTGACGATATGCATTAAAACGTCTGCAACCATATCGTCGACCTCATACCACCCACGCGTTCTCGGTGGCAACATCGACCACCAATGACGGCAACGTGTGACAACGATCCCAACATTACGTGTTGCAATCGAGTCGTCAGTACGACCTTTCCCGATTTTCCGCATTCGCTCTCCTAAAATTCAAACAGCCTGTCTTTCATCATCATCAACGACGGCATATCGCGGTTAGCGCAAAACTTCGCATACTGCGCAACTGCTGCGTCGACGTTCTTGACGCGTTGCTTTCCATCAAGGCGATACTTTCGATACTTGCCGTGCGACCAACACCCGGCAAGACGTTCGTCATCAGGATCGGTCGGAATCAACGCCGCCGAATAACAGGCACGAACTCGTTTCCAAAGATCCTCGATCGTTCCTTCTTTTTGGTACTTCGTCAGTGTCACAAACGCTATCGGATCAAGTTCCCGCACGTCTTCTACTTCCGGATCGATGCCTGCACCAATCAGCTTAATTGCGGCTTTAGGACCCATTCCGCGAATTGGCTTGATATCGTCGGACTTGTCACCACCTAGCGCAAGGTATTCAGGCCAAAAATCAACGGGAACACCGAACTCGTTTTTAACATCAATCGCGCGAATCCGGCGAAACCCGCCTTTTTCTTTTTTAGGCACCAAGACCGCAACGTTCGGGTTTGTCAGGAGTTGATAGAAATCGCGGTCTGTCGAAAAGACAAGTACCGGGCCTTTTGCATTTGCTGCAATGATTCCTATCGTATCGTCTGCCTCAAGTCCGGGCACCATGACCTGTTCATATCCAAGCGTGGTGATTAAATCGGACAACGGCAACAACTGCGGAATGATCTGTTCGTATGCAGGGTTTGGCTTCCGCGTCGCTTTATAGTCAGAGACAACACGGTCGCGCCAGTTCGCAGGCTTCGACGAACCTATAACCGGGATACCGTGATCCCAACAAAATACGAGTCGTCGCGATACATTGCGACGAAGATCATCAACCGTCTTGATGAACCCGTATGTCATGCCTGTCGGCGCGTCATCGTCTGCCGACAAATTGGCATGAGCAAAATGTTGACGGAACACAAGGTTCATAACGTCAACAAGAATAAGCGGATCTTGATCCATTACACCTCCGCGCACAATTGCGCGTTCTTCAAACGTTCTTGTAAATCTTGCCTGTTACGATGTTCGAAATCGTTACCTGACTGACACCGTGCTTTTCAGCTAACGACACCTGCGTTGCGCCGTCCGCGTAGTCCTTGCGAATTGAACGCACCTTTGCAGGCGTCAACGCAGCAAGCGGACTTACCGTTAATTGGGACATAAGAAATCCTTTCCGTACCTATAATATTATACGAAAGGCCAAAAGTCTATAACGATCGAAAGATTTCGCGATATTCATTTTCTGAGGTCATGTGGCGGACCGACTGAAGTTCAAGGTCTACCCGGTCATCGTACGGTACGACAGGCATTTCACGCAGTTCAGTTAACGATGCTTCATCCGCAGGACGCACAATCGGCCATGCAACCCAAACATTCTTTTTGGTTTGCTCCGCAAGCTTTCCGGCAATCTTCCGGGCACCATCGCGCCCGACCGGGTCCGGGTCCGGGTACACGACCACATTTTCACAGGCGCATTCGTTAATCTGTGCAAGTTGCAAGTCCGTGATATCGCGCCCTAGAACGGCTGACGCATTCCACCCGGCTGAATCCATGCGCAACTTTTTGAAGACGCCTTCAACAAGCACAACGGTTTCGGCGTCACGGTCGACACCGTAAAGAAACTTGTCGCCTTTACTGTTTAAGTATTTCGGCTTTTGCCGTCCGGTATAGTCGCGCCCGACAAATGCTTTTAGATCACCGTCGGCGTAAACCGGGAACAGAACCCGGTATGCATACCGACCTTCAAAGCTAACGCCTATTTTCCAACGTGCAATCTGTGCGCGTGTAATGCCCCGTTTCAACAGGTATGCAAGCGCTTTGCGGTCAAATTCATCATCGATGCAGGTTAGCCTGTGGAAGTCGCGCGGTAAATGAACTGCGGGCAGTGGTGGTGCTGCTTCTTCAACGCCTGATAAATCCCCTGCAACGATTCGACGCTGCTTTAGAAATGCAAGGTCTGCGCGCTTCGAACGGAATTCACAAGATCCATGCCAACACTTACCCGCGCCCGTCCGCACGTTGACGTGGAAACGAAATTCATGGTCCCCACAAAACGGGCAGTTCAACGCGATCTCAACGCCGTTGCCACGACGGAAAGGAACTTGAAACCGCGCTAATGTCTCGGTGAACGTCACTTAACAACCGGGAAATTCATCCTGTGTTCGTTCATGTAGCCAATTCCACCACAAATCAAAAATGCGGCAATAATCACTGCGGTCTAGCAGGAGTTCACGCCCACCAAGCATGATGTACGGTGCCCCGATCGATTCATCGGTTTCGACCATTCCATCAATTGCACTGTAGCGGATACAAACTCTACTTTGCCCACCTTTTGGAGTAAACGTAATGGTTTTGAACACGTGACCTCGAATTTGCTCAAATTAAGCCCTAGGATCGATTCCGGGGTATAGACTACCGTCCGGTACCCCGAAAAACGATTCTAGGGCAGTTTCCGCGCCAAAGATCACCGTTTTACAGGTGGTTCGTCCCCGGACTTTGCGGTTTCGGCATACCGCCACGCGAACATCAACGCATTCCACGCAATTGCACCGACATGTCCCCACAGACTTTCAGACCCGAGTTCCCCTGTGATCAACGCGGTTACATGCTCTTGCAGGTGGTTTTTCATTTCAGTCCACCAAGACTCATCGGCAAGAATTGCGGTGCGTTCTTCCGGCGTGCCACGTCGATACCGCTGCAAGATTTCACGGTCGCCTTTTTTGGCAAGTCCAAGTTCTAGGCGGTCTGCAATGCATGCGAGGAACACACGCGGAATCAAATCAAAACGCGGCGCTTTGTGCGAACGGATGCCACCTGTCTTGAATGCATATGCATCGGACATATCGGCAGACGGCGTATACAGCGAAATTTTTTGGTTCAGGGTTTCGGAACCTGTTTTGAATTTCTGCATTATGTCCGCGAGTTGATCTAACGGCAGATCTAACGGCAGTCGCGAACACCTGCAAAATTCAATCCGGGTGTCACAGTTAGCACAAACCGAAACAAGCCCTGCATTGATCTTGCGATTCAAACTTTCCATTAACCGTTCACGCGGTATTTGCGTAATGCGCGACAGTTCGCCGTACCCGACAACGTCAACCGAGTCATTCGGGAGCGTTGCCCCGAAATATGCATACAACGCAAAAACAACTGCGGCGGATTCAGCTTCCGGTGTGCCTACAGGACGCGCGTACACATGATCAACGAGTGCATGCACCATTTTCAGATTGCACCCGTGCGCCTGTGTGAGTTCGATCACTTCTTCAAGCAATCGAAGTGCACGTTCACGCGGTATGCCATAAATGCGCCCGAGTGCATCGTACACCCAAGCAATTGCGAGGTTTTCAAGTTTTTGTAGTCTCTGTTCGTGTTCCATATCGCCTCAAATCTTGCTGTAGACGGGCACGTATTCGAACAGTCCGTCGTTCGTGTCGACCTTTTGAAAATCCTGAAAGAACATCGGCCAATGCTTGATAGCATCCTCCGCGATCAGGCCAAACACAATGCGCATTTCTTCCTCGGCGTGTCGACTCGTGCGTTGTTCAATAATCCAACGCATTGCGCGAAGGTTGAACGACATCACAATTCCGGTTGCGAGTCCTTCGGGCGCAACACGACGAAACGCCGACGTCAGCTTCTTTTTCGTTTCGAAGTCCGGGATATTGTTGATGTCGTAGTAGTCGGCAAGCGCCTGTTGCGCCCACTCGCACGCATCAACAACGTGATCGAATATGTCAATCGGATTCATTAGAACTTGACGTTTAAGTTCTCGATCCCCTCGAAACGGATGTGGAACAAGTTTCCGGTCTGTCGCGTTCGCAATTAGCGGTGGCGTCCAAAACCGGATGTCCGTCAAACGGACGTACCGCAGTGATTCTTGCGATCGTTCCGTTCCGATCGTATTGCGAACGATTTCATGCGTGAACACCCGGCTGACGTCTTCAATCGCATACGTCACCATGCCACCGTTTGCGACAACGCTACCGTGCCGTTGCTTTGCGATGTTCTCGTGATAGTCGGATGAATTCGTGCGGATTTTCTTAACGTTCGGATTGAGACCGGGCGCGTACGATTTGTAGCAACGTCTCGCCAGCAGTTCGACAAGCTGTTCGATGTCCGATCCATTAACGTGGTCAAGACACGCGACGGCTTCGTCGCCGCCTATGTGGTGTAACCATGCTTCGATTCCATCATCGTTTTTGCAGGGTTCCGCCAGAAAGAATATTTTCGGTTCGACTTTAATCACTTGAATTCCCTTTCAAATTTCTGCTGTTCATTCCGAACCCGTAACTGTACAGATTTTGCGATCTTCGGGTCTTTGCGCCCGTCAGCCACGATCTTGACGACACGTTCCCGCGTGATTGAATACGTCGACGCGATTGCCCCGTGTGGTTCCTTCAGAATTTCCGCGCGGTAGAAGATTTCAAAATTACGATTCCAAAACCCAATCTTTCGCGGGGTCACGCTGCAAACCTCTTCGCCGCTTTCGCTGTCGCTTCACGATCGTAGACAAGCACACGTGATCGATCCGGTACGATGTGGCACCCGATATGCTGACTGTCATTGTTTGCTGCTGCAACCCACAGGTAAATCGATTCTTCAAGTGTGTCCCAGTCGCCTTTACCCATCGAGATCGCAAGTGCAACTTTCCTGACTTTTGAAATGTCTTCCGCGAGACGGTCCGCCGACAAGATCTTCAATGCTTCCGTGCCGCGTTGCGTTTGTGCTGCCGTCCAACCAATGAAGTTTAGACGCGAACTCATCTGTCGGAACTCGCGGTAAATTTCAGCGAATTCAAAACGGCGATCTTTGTTTTTCGTTTCGGGCGTGATCTCGTCGTCGTAATCGATGATGACCGCGTCAACGATGAACCCGTTTTCACGTTCTTCGTTGACGAGTTCTTCAACGCGCCCTAGTGTGACGCCGCCTTGTGTTCCATCATAAATGTGAAGTTGTGCTGCTGTCATGGCACGGAAACGGCGGAATCGCTTATCAAGCGTTTGCGGGTACTCCGTCAACGCCTTGATCGGCACGTGACTAACGATCGAATCAAGGCGGTCTTCCACAACCGCTTTCGGAGTTTCAAGCGTGATCAGCAGAACGTTTAGACCTTGGATTACGTATGCGATTGCGAGCCATTGAAGACCTAACGACTTGCCGCGTTTGTACGGTGCAATCAAGACGCCTATTTCCCCGTACGTCAAGCCACGCACCAAAGCATCAAGCGGGTCAATCAAAGTCCAAGGTCTGCGGACACGTGCTTCTGTTAAACGACGGCGCGCATTACGTTCAGGCAGTGTGCCTAGAAAGTCAGTCAACACCGGGCGATTGTTTGACACGATATTCAGCTTCCGCGAAATCGCAGACCACTTTTCATCTGTCAGTTGTCCTGCCTGTTGTAACTCCATCATTTCACGGAGTGCCGCGCCCATTAAACGGGCTTTCTTGAAACGTACGACTTTTTCAGTCACAGCAGTCGGCGCGGTCACGACGTTCTGTTTGACAAGTGTGCAGTACTCTTTTAAGCCTTGTAATTTAAGATCATTGAATCCCATTTGTTCGGCGTAGTCGAGAACGCTTGATTGCAGCAAACCTCCGATCGGCGTGTGGAATTTCCGCCAGTGTTCAAGGACGACTTCAGCAATAGTCCAACGTGCATTACCGTGACGCATACCGCGTTGTGGCTTGAAATCATCGGGTGATAGGAACGTCGCGCAATCTTTCAATGTGCGCGCATCCTTGACGAGAAGGGACACTAGAGCATCTTGATAGTCTTCGTCGTCGAAGAAAGTTTTCGGATCGTTCATGTGTGGAGTCTTTGAACTTTACAGTTTTACGGCAACTAGCGATTGTAATTCTAAGCACTGACTTTGTTACGACCACCTGCCCGCACGTTTTGGCCTTCGTTGCCGTGCATTGTCTTTCTGACGTTGCAGCATGATTGCTGTGTATTGATCAAGTGCACCTTCGATATCTGATCCATCACCGAAATCGACCCCACGCACTGGTTGATAGCTGACAGTTGATCGTGCGGCTTTCATCTGTTCGTTGTTCGGATAGATCTTTGCGAGTTCCGCGATCAGCATTGCATGGCAGGTGCGGCTTGTGATCGTTTTGACCGGAAGACCTAATGCAAGCGAAAACTTTTGCTTCGACTGCATGCGTCGGCGTCGGTAGTAGCGAAGAATGATCGTCATCAAAAGATCAAGCGATATCTTGTGCTTCGCACACCAGACTTTCCAATTCCAGAACTGCATCAGGTGTGTCGGTCCTGACGGAACAAAAATTTCATTCCACTCTAGCTCTGGAAGTTCTTGTTCAAACCGTAAAAAGTTTTCGACGCGCGGTAAGGTGGCAACGATTTTTTCGTGCCACTTTTTTGACTCCGTGTCGAGGTAAAAAAGTGCTTCGCTCATACGACCTCCGATCGGACGCTGTGTTGGGTTTTGAAAAGGGTTTTCGACGGCGGGAGATTTTGCCCGCCGTCACTTTTTCATGGTTTTAAGAAAAAGAAACCTGATGGTTTAATCAACGCTCATATAAATACATGGTTTAGAGGACGACACTTGTCGTTTATCTTTCCTTTCGAATCAGTAGTTTAGAAGCAGACTTTTTTGTCTTGATACCAAAATCGGCCCTATTAGACGCTTGTCTAACTATCGAAATGTACCAAAATCGGCCCTATTTAAAACATTATAGACCGTGTTGGAAGACCAAAATCGGCCCTATTTAAAATGTTATAATCCAACATTCAACATATTCCAACCTGTGCCTTTCATGCATCAAAAATCGGTGCTTTTACCAGATAAAAATTGGATCGTCCGACGCCTTTTCGATGCACCACACGATGCTCGTTTTTTCGGACCTCAATGAAGAAATTTTTTTCAAGTTCTTCAACTGCTTCCCGCAGTTTTCCGCGAGCCATTCCGCATAGGGTCCCAAGCTTTCTGTACGTGCCGTACCAGTGATCTTTCGGACCCGCTAAAGCGATCAGTCGCGAGAACACAATTTTTGCGCCCGGTGTCAAAGTCGTAGTCCGCAAAACCTCGATTTTTATTGGTGAGTACTCAAACGGTGCAGGAATTGCCGCCTTCGATGGATCAATCTTGTCGGATACGTGAATCTGATCCCACCGTTCAAACAGCCACCCGTCCGTGAAAAACTCACGTATACATTTGCTAACGAACCTAACAGGCATTAAGGTTGCATCCGCAATCCGGACGGGCACAAGCACCCGATAGTGATTGGTGAACGTCAGTTCGCGGTGGCATGCTGCGAACACCAGCTTCTTGCGCGCCGATATGCGCGCCGACGCAACTGCATGTGGCAAGCGTGCGTGATCACCGATGCTATGCGCAAAAACACAAACCTGATAGGTGTGACAGGAATCAAAGAATCGAAGTTGGTGCGACTGGTAATGAAGCTTTGACGGAGGAACTATGGTGCCGTTAATGTCGTAGACGTCAGCGGGCTTGCGTCGTGATTGCGGCGGTTTCGGCATTCTGCATGCATTTGACGGAACGCAGGCAAAAGCATGCAGTCTTTCGCCCGCGTTCACGGTTACTACAGTTGATCGATTATACCGATTTGACCCGTATCTGTAAAATTACGTATGGAAATAAAAGTTGAAGGTGATCGCGTGTGGGTCTCGGAAGGGTTGAATCTGAACAACGGGCGGTATGAAGGCTTCAAGATGGATATCGGAATGTCGACGTCCGTCAAAGAAGGTGAGACGCCTGAACTTGCAATCGCACGCGCCACCAAGATCGTATTTACGGCACTCGACAAGAAAGCCCGTGCCTATCGGAATGGTCGCTTCGACCACGTCACCATCAACCGTGCCCGCGATTATGAGGAATTGTAGTGGACACGTCTAAATACTGGCAACATAACGAACCGCTCAAGTGCCCGAAAGATCATCCGATGATCTGGATAGGTTCGGCGTTTTGGATATGTGAAAAATGCCATGAAGTATTCGTGCAGATAGTTCCTAACCAGGAAAAACGATGCAGTGCATGACGTTTGATTCATGGTTTGAGAAGCTGGTTCTTCTCGAATGGCGGCTTGCACAACATGACTACTTCCGCGCATGTGGTGATGTGGTCTGCATGATCTGCGGACGCATCTATTACGACCACCCACAGCTTTACGACTACACGGAAACGCCGCCCGAGTTTACCGGGCTTTGGTTGCTCTGCAACGGCGACTTGGTGCATCTATAATGGATTTCTTAAGCAACGATTTCACAATGCCGATGTGCGCGGTCTGCAAACGCCCGGTCGAGAAGATCACGTCGGAATACCTGTTTATGTCGGGCAAAACTGTCTACACGCTGTACTGCCACGGAGCAACCGAACGTGTTGAAATTCCGGATCGCGTACTTCTTGACATGATCGGAATTTCTTTCAGTGGTGAAGCTTTTTCGCAAAAAATGTTGGACAAACCTGAATCGGTATAATATTATAGATTCATGAGCAAAACGAAAACATTCAAAAACAAAGCTTGGGACGGAAAGCGCAATTACGAATGCACGAACGTTGTCGCATGCATCGCGGAACATGCGCCTGATGCATCGTGGATCGAGTGCGACGATCGGATTCTTAACGGACTTACACAGCTTTGGATTATCCGTGACGTCCGCTACTTCGGGTACCTGTAATGCAGTTAACGCACTGCCCACCACGACCACCAAATAAAAGGGGTCCGAAACCACGGACCCTTGAACAGGTCATCAAAGACTTTTGGAAGCGTGTTAAAAAGACAAAAACATGCTGGTTATGGACTGGCGGAAAAGATGCCGCCGGATACGGCATTTTAAACGCGTCGGCACTCGGTAAACTCCCGATAACAGCACACGTTCTTTCTTTCGCGATTCATAAAAAGAAACCTGTGCCAAAAGGACTTTTTGTTTGCCACACGTGCGACGTAAATGCATGCGTTCGCCCAGCACATCTGTTCCTCGGCACGCATCTTGACAACATGCGCGATCGTGATCAAAAAGGGCGTGTTGCGTCCGGTACCGCAAATGGGCAAGCCAAGCTTTCAGCAAGACAGGTTCGTGCAGTTCGAAAAGAATACGCAAAAGGCATCGAATCACAGGCGTCTATTGGAAAACGATTCGGAATAACAAATAGCAGCGTTTGCAACATCGTAAACCGCAAGTCATATCGCGAGGTCATCTGATGCCGAAGATCAAGTACAAAGACATCAAGTTTTCACCGTTAAAGCTTCGGTTAATTGAAGTGATGAACGGAATCATCGGAGAGTACCAACGATCCGGATTCAGCCTGACTTTACGCCAGTTGTATTATCAAGGCGTTGCTCGCGACCTGTTCCCGCAAGAATGGGCGGACAAGAACGGCATTGTCAACCGCCCGGAAAATTACGACAAACTTGGTGATCTTCTTTCTGATGCGCGGCTTGCGGGTCTCGTCGACTGGTACGCAATTATCGATCGCGGGCGCGCTTCTCGTGCCACACAGCATTACGAAAAACCGTCCGACGTCATCAAGGTTGCTGCAAACTCCTACCGCATCGACAAGTGGAAGGATCAGCCACAGTACGTTGAAGTTTGGGTCGAAAAGGAAGCGCTTGAAGACGTACTCGGTCAAGCTTGCGGACCGCTTGACGTCCGGTATTTCGCCTGCAAAGGCTACACGTCGCAGACGGCAATGTGGGAAGCGTCGCAACGGCTATTGCGGCAACAGCAGCACGGCAAGAAGGTTCACATCATTCATTTAGGTGATCACGATCCATCAGGAATGGATATGTCGCGCGACATTTTCGAACGCCTGTCTTTGTTCGTGGGCGATCGGGTGCACGTGCAACGTATTGCCTTGAACATGCCACAGGTCGAACGCTACAATCCGCCGCCGAACCCGGCAAAGACCACCGACAGCAGATTTGCGGAGTACCAACAAAAATACGGTGATGAATCGTGGGAACTTGACGCACTTGACCCGCGCACGCTTGTCGACCTCATCACGCGGGCAGTCAAGCAATTCCGTGATGAGACGATTTGGAATGAAGCAACGAAGCTTGAACATCGCGGGCGCAAAACACTCGACACCGTCGCAAAGAAGTTGCCGTCCGTCATTCAGTTTCTACGTGATTTGAAGAAGAAAGAGAACCCGAACAACCAGGAACCCGATGCGGAACTGTCCTAGGGCAGTTTCCGCCTCAAGAAACCGGGTTCTGTATAGTCTTTTATGCGTTGCCTGACTTGTGATAACTACGTTGCCGTTGACGTCGAATTCTGTTCACGGTCCTGCATCCTGCGGTACCGGGCGCAATTCCGGAAACCAAAGTACGATCGCTCCGAAATCATCCGTCAGTACCTTGCCGGAATTCCATTAAAGGAACTGGCGCATTCGGCGAACTGTTCAGTATCGACTGTGATGGCGGTTGTCAAAACTGCGCGTCTACCGAAACGCACAGGTCGACAATTTGGCACCTGTCTTGACTGTGGTGAAGTCTTTGAACGGCGTTGGAGTGAAAAACGAAAATATTACGAAGGTGGCGCGCGATGCATCAAACATCAACGCGCCTTTGACCGGAAACGAAAACAGCGATGGATTACTTCGATTGCTGCGACGCAGGTATCTGTTCGACCGCGCCCGGATTTTGGGTCAACTGGTGATACATCACCTCGCCTTGAGTCCACAATGCGTTGAAGTCGGCGATTCCTTTTCGTTCGGCAGTTTCGAGTTCCGCGATCTTTGCAGACTCAGCGGTGTACGTTGCTGTCGTCGAGCTAAACGCCGCCAAAGCTTCGGCACTGTAGTCGTTGAAGTTGATGACCTGTGCGCGTGCTTTGTTGTAGGCGTCCTTCGCGGCTTGAACAACTGCCTGTTGTTTTTCAAATGCGTCAACGTTGGCGTCGCTTGCGACGCGAACATCTTCCATTGCTGCGATTAGTGCCAGTAACGGCGCAAACTGTGCTTTTCGATCGAACGGCATAAATTCTCCTGAACGATGCTAACACCGTTAATGTTATCGATTGATAACAGGGATCAACCGGGCAAAAAAGTTGGATTTTTCAGTAGACAACCGCATTCCGGTATAATATTATAGGTTCATGAACAACACAGTAACTTTCGAACAAAAGAAGCAAAACGCACTACGCAACGCCGCGATTGCTGCTGCCGCTCGCGATGAAGCGATTCGCAAACTTCGCGCGATACCTGCACGTACAGACACGATGTACGTGCCTCAACTGCTATTTTTACGGCATTGTTCGAAATGCTCAGGTTTTTACACGTGCAAAAGTGGTGCCTGCAAGAACAAAAAATAATCCAAGATTTTATTGGACAACCGCGTACGGGTATAATATTATAGTTTCAGGAGAGCGAAACAATGATCACAAAGTTTGACGGCAAATGCAGCGTATGCGGTACCAAGATTCAGAAGGGCACCGATGTTGACTGGAACCACGCAACCCGCACCATCAAGCACAAGGGTTGTGCTTCGGACGGTGAAGCGGTCGGTCCGGTGTTCGAACCGATTCGCCTGATGGACGGTTCCCACGAACAAGAAGCCATTTGGGAATACGCTGAAGAAGGGCGCGGTCACATCGTGGTTAACGCGGGTCCGGGAACTGGCAAGACATGGACAGGCGTTCAATACTGCCTGCGTGCTGTTGATCAAGACATTGTGTTTGCCTGCTTCAACCGCCACAACAAAGTAGAGATCGCGGGCAAGGCCACAGCAAGCAAACTGCGCAACGTCCGCGTTGCCACCTATCACGGTCTCGGGTACGCGATGCTTCATGACGAGTTCAAAGGACTTGCGAATTCGCCCGACGACAACAAAACAACCGCCATCCTTGAAGCGCTGGTTCCGATGCCCGATTCACAAGCGCGTGGTGACTGGCGTCGCATGTTGAACATCACCAAGAAGCTGGTTTCGTTCGCGAAGAATTACTTGATGGATTTCACGGCTGATGACTTTCGCGCCAAAATGATCGAGGTTGCGGACCGTCACGGCGTCATTGCTCCGTCACCTGTGATTTTCGAAAACGCGCTTTCCCTGATACGTCCTGCCCTTGAAGAATCGATCAAACGCGCCCACGTCATCTATGACAACGATGACATGATTTGGTTGCCAATCCAACTCAATCTAAAACCGCGCAACACACCTAGCCGTTTTATCAGCGATGAATCGCAGGACTTGAACGCCTGTCAACATGCCTTGATTGCAAAGTTCTTGCCCCACGGACGCGCAATTGTGATCGGTGATGTCCATCAGGCTATCTACCAGTTTCGCGGTGCAATGGCTAATTCAATGGCCACGTTGACGGCAACGCTTGCAGCGACGAAGCGCGGGGTCAAAACCTTCCCGCTGACGATTACGCGCCGTTGCCCGAAACTGCACGTCGCGCTTGCAACGAACGTTTACCCGGACTTGGTAGCGGTCGAGGATGCGCCGAACGGCGTGATCATTGAGACGAGTGAACCCGCCGCCATCAAAATGATGAAAGCGGGTGATCTGGTTATCTCGCGCACCAATCAACCCTTGATCAAATGCGCGTATGCGTTGATCAAGCGCGGTATCCGTCCGGATGTGAAAGGTCGTGACATCGGCGCGGGCTTAACGTCGTTGATCAAGGTTCTCGACGAAGCCATTAACAACTATCGCGGTCAAGGTGAACTCGGGCGTCTTGAATTTGCACTGAACGAATGGGTCAAGCTTGAAGTTTCGAAGCTTGCCGAACTTGGTGACGCCGCTGAAGGACGTATCGCTTCGATCCGTGACAAAGCGGATTGCCTGCGTGAGTTCATTGCCAACAACGACACCATTAACGCGATGGTTGCCAAAATCGAAACGATGTTTTCGAAAGAAGATGCAGGCGTCGACAAGAATGCGGTCACGCTTGGAACTGTTCACCGTACCAAAGGGCTTGAATCCGAAACGGTGTTCGTGTTAGCGCCCGAACTGATCCCACATCCCGCCGCTAAGGTTGATTGGGAAATTGAAGGCGAACACAACATCGCGTGGATTGCTGCCACCCGCGCCAAGTACACCAAAGACGCACCCGGAACGCTGGTGTTCTGCGGCAAGATCCCCACCATCTACACGGGCGGAACCATTCCGCCCTACGACGGCGACGATGAAACCGGGTTCGAACAGAACCCCTTTGAACCTGAACACGAGTTTGAACCTGAATACGAAACCGAATAAGGAGATTACATGGAATCCTATCTGATCAATACGGCAGTGCAGGCACTTCGTGAACGTGAAGTGCTTGCAAAACTGAAAGCAGTACACCAAACCGAACAGATCACAATCGCGGATCTGAAGACCGTTTCACTCGCTGAACAGGTCGAGCTTGCGGAACTTGAAGGACAGGCAGTCTATGAACCCGATCAACCCTGTGAAGTTGACCCGGACGCCGCCTTAAAGATTTGGGTGTTTCAGCAAATCGGAATGACACTGCCCGAAGCTGTACAGTCGATACAGCACCCGGACACCGACCACACCCGCTATAACAAATGGATGCAGTCAATCAACTAGAATGTAGAAAGCGCGTTCTGTACCGCGCCGTTAGTCACCCGTCGATGGATTCGCTCTCCGGTCGACGATGAACATGATGACGGCACGGTACTGAACGCGCTTCCTACCGGACAAAACCAAATGCCAGAAAAAGAACGCATTCATTACCTGCACAACCTCGGTGAACCCGGTACGCCGAAACAGTTCACAAGTTGGAATTCACTTCTTCGTGAAGTTGTCGACACCAAAGTGACCGGATACGCAGTCGACAGCAACGGTGACGTCGTGAACTTCCGAAAGGGAAAAAGACCCGGTGTCAACAAGGGCACATGGGTCAAAGCAACACAGGGGATTTGCGAATGAACGATTGGAAAATCTTTGCAAGTCGGCGCGGGCACGTTGCACTGTTGATCGCGACATTATTGTTATGGGTTGCAATCTGCTGTGTCGTTCACGCGTATAAAACGAGTCCGTAAAAATGGCACCGACCAAAAAAGCAAGAACGTGTTTGAAGATCGAACTATCAAATCGTTGGGCACGCTTCTACGTCGACCCGGAAGTACAGCTTGACCTGAAACCGTTGTATTCGTATTTGGTCAAGAATGCCGATCGAATCGACTCCGTTCGCAATGAGGAATGGGACGGACGCGACACACTGTTCAATCGTAGTCGCGTGCCGTCCGGGTTGTTTATCGAAAAGCTTGCCGAACTGCAAAAGCATTATGAACTCGAAATCACCGATGTACGTGAAACTCCAAAGTTCGTAACAGGCAAGATCGAGGTCCGTGATTATCAGAAAGCCGCCGTTGACGCGATGGTTGAGAACTCCTCTGTCGGTGGCATCATCGTTGCCGCCACCGGAACAGGCAAAACGCGTACCGCCGCTGCATACTTTTCACGGCTTGACGGGTGTGCGATCTTCGTTGTCGATGAACTTGGATTACTACTGCAAACTCGTGACGCACTTGCGGAACTGCTTCACGAAACCGTCGGCATTGTGGGCAAAAGTGAAGTGATGATCGAACGTATCACGGTCGCAACCGTGCAAACGTTGAAGCTTCATCGGCATGACAAGGTATTTCAAAAATGGTTTAACCGCGTCGACGTCATTGTGATTGACGAATTGCACGTCATGATCAACAAACGAAGCGACGACGTCATCAGGTCCGCAAAGCCGCTTGCGGTCTTTGGCTTGACCGCTACTGTCGAGTTACAGCACGAGTACATCAAAGTGCCTGCGATCGCGCTATGTGGTCCTGTGATCTTTGTGTATCCGTTGCAGCAAGGTGTTGCAGACGGACACCTGAGTCGCGGGCTTGTTGTCGCGGTCACGTTTCCGGACCCGTTGCGCGGGCAAATGCCACATTCATACGACACCGTCATCAAGGGTAAGACTGTTCGAATTTCCGGAAGCCATCCGTCCGCATTCTATCGATTCCATATCGCGTTGAATCGCTATCGAAACGATGCGATCGCAACACTTGCAATCGAAGGCGTCAAGGCAGGACGCACCGTTGTCGTGCTTGTCGAACGTAAAGATCACGTGACCGTGCTGCGTCGGCGCTTCTTATCGGCAAACATTCCACATGGGGTTATTGCCGGGTTCGTTAAAGCGCAAGAACGCCGAAAGCACATGGCGGACCTTCAATCCGGAAAAATCAGTCTTGTACTGGCAAGTAGAGTGTTCGGTAAGGGCGCAGACGTGCCCCGTATTGACATGATCGTTGACGGGACAGGCTTACCCGGCAGGAACGCCACACATCAACGCTACGGGCGCGGTACGCGCAATGAGAAGGGAAAGCGCGGGCTTTTGTACTTCGATATTTCTGATGCAGGCACCGCGTTTGAAAAGACGGCACGGTCGCGCCGCGTTGCTTACCGTGAGCTTGGAACTGAAATCAAAACAGTCCTGTGGAAGAACAATCCGCGAAATATTGTACAATTTGCTGAACGTGAGATTTCGAACATCTTGCGTAAATCAAACTCCTCCTCCTGATAATGAACGGGGATCACAAGGTTCCCGTTCGTCTTACACAAATCACATGTGATTCAAAAAAAAAATGGCGGAACCGAAGTTCCGCCGAAGACCAAATTCATTTCGCTTATACGCAAAACCAGTTTACGCGGGCTTGACTGCGGGCGCAACTGCGGGCGCTTTGGCGGCATGGTTTGCCGCGATCTTCTTGACTAACGCGTCCCATGCGTTCCAGTTCGCAACTGTGGCGTCAATTGCGGCCTTCAGTTCATCGGGCGGTACATCGAACCCGAGTCCGAATTGAGATGTGAACTCTTCCGCGTGTTGAATTTCCGCCACGATGATCTGTGATGCGGTTTGGTGTTTGAGCACACCTGCCTTTTCGATGTCGACCGCGCCTTCAATCATGTTGACAACTTTGCTGCCGATCGCAGCAGCAGCACCTAACGCGGGATTGATCATGGTGGCGAACCCGGCAACGATCGGAATAGCACTTTCGATCTTCTGCGCAGTCGGTGAAGACAGCACGCCAACAACCTTCAACGCGCCCTTACCGATGTCTTTTAAAACGGTTGTAACCCAACTCATTTGGTTTTCTTAACCTCCGCTTTCGCTTTCGCCGCTGCGTCCTTTTTGCCGGAAATGTCCGAAGGATCGTTATCCGCATCGGCGGGTCCGGTCTGCACCATATCGGGCTTTTTGTTTGCTTCCATCGCCGCATTCATGAAGCCTTTTTCGACTTCGTTGATGAGATCGGCGATCGTGTTACGCGCGGGTCGACCGTGGTTAATCAGGTCAAGCATTGTGCCCGCGTTGACGTTGACGGTTGTAAGATCGTCATCGTCCTGAAAGATCAGCCACGGCACAGGTTCGGAGTCAACCCAACCAAATTGCATTCCGGCTTCGTTTTCGGCGTTTTCGAGTTTCGACCCGATCGCCGTGTACCCGGTGCCCGCTGCATTGAACGCTTCGGACAAGCGCGCCGCGCCGTAATTCGTTGCGCAGAACTTCGCCGCCCGAAATTCTTTGATGTTAATGGTTTTGTTCGGACCGAGAATTTCAACTTTCGAATTGAAGTATGCGGTCGGAAACGTTTCGCTTCCCACGTCGCCGAATTCGTTAATTCCAGCTTGACGGAGGTCGTTTACAAGATCCTGCAACTTTTGCGTATCCATCCTTTTTCTCCTTAATCGAATTCGGCGTTTTTCAGGCGCTTGACGCGTTTCGATTGCCGCGCGGGTCACTTTCATCGGGTAGCGTCCCGAAAACCCGTTTAAAGCCCCTTTCCGCCTCAAATAAAGGGCGTTTAAGCCCTGGTGGACGAGTCCACCATGTCTTTGACGGCGGAAAGGGGGATACCCCGGTTTTTAGGCGTCGGTCGCGGGCGTCGTGGTGTTTGCCGTAACTGCCGCCGCAAGGTCGGTTGCGCTGCCTTTCAGGTCCGCGATAATCGCAGCAATCTTTGTCGGATCACCCTGTGCGGCCTTCAGTTGCGCCGCGATACCGTTGATCAAGGTAATCGCGGACGCGTTGACGGTTTTGACTTCCTGTACTTCCAATACCAAATCGTCTAACGTAGCTGCCATTTCAGTTTCCTCACTTTTTAATTTGGTTATCGCGAGTTCGATTCTGTCGAGTTGTTCGCGGTTGCCTAGTTGGAGCGCAAACCGATCAAGGACCGTCGACAGCTTGTCGCCGATACGATCGATTGTCGCGGGATCTATCGAAACGCGAAAGAAACACATAGTTTCGACTTCTTAGCTATAGTAACGCGCCGTCAATGAACAGATGAGTTGACGGTTAATCACCGAAACAAATACAAAGCGCGCCGCCACCGTCAGCCGATGAACTTCGTGCAGTCCACGTTACGCCATCGGGTGATGTCCAAATCTGTTCGGATGCACCACCAAAGAACGTTGTAAGAACAAACAGACCGTTTCCGAACGTCACACCAAACGATGAATCTGTCGATTCAGATACATCGCTCCACGTGGCACCATCGGGTGAAGTAACGGCAAGAACACCAGACGGTGAACTGCATGCAAAAGCAAAAGTACCTGCACCATAAGCAACACCTTCAAACGCTCGGTTCGGACTTGGTGTTGTTTGCAATGTCCATGTCACACCATCGGGTGATGTCATCACGCCTTGCGTGCTTCCGCTGCTGTGTGCACCTGCGATGAAAAGCCCGTTTCCGAAACGAATGTTGCTCCACTGCTTTACCGCAGGTGCGGCGGTTACAGTCCACGTGATTCCATCCGTAGACGTCATGATTTGCCCGGTTCCGGCTGTGTGCACGATCGTCGCAACTGCCACAAACAGACCGTCATGGAAACAGACATCAGACCATTGGTTGTTGTTCGGACACGTGCGCGCCGTCCACGTAATGGCATCAGGTGACGTCATGATGTAGCCTGTTCCTTCGCTACCACCGACGCCGCCGCTATGCCACCCGACCACCACGTAAAGCCCACCACCGTACGCTATGCCGTGAGTTGCAGGAATGACAGATGTTGCTGACGACCACGTAATTCCATCACTCGAATAAATTATCGAACCATCGTTTCCACCACAGGCAACATACTTGCCACCACCGAAAATGATGTTGAAGTACAGGCTAGTTGTTTGCGGAACATCATGACTAGTCCATGTAATCCCGTCAGGCGAAGTCAACGCTACCCACGTGGTAAACCCTGAATCGATAAACAGTCCGACAAATTGGCCTGATGCAGGTGGTGTCGGCGTCGGTGGAATTCGCTTCGGTCCTGATGGAAAGTATTCGGTGATAAAAACGTCGCCTTCGTTCGGCTTCGTCTGCAACGTCAGGTTGTTGCCTGTGATCGTGTAATCGGGTCCTAAATCTGTATCGATTGCGTCGATGTGATAGCCGACAACACTGCGTCTGAACGGGCTTAACTTGACCGACGTGTATGTTGCAGGTGAAGCGCCATCACTGGCAAGCTTGATGATCGCGGCAACCTGATTGTCGGTGAATTGACTGCGGGTAGGAGTCCAAGTAAAGCCTAGAACCTTCGGATCAAAAAGACGCCAGTGCCCACCTGTCGAACCTGTTGCCGCCAAACTTGAATCGAGTGAAGCCGCACCCGACGCTACGGAAGTAATGTTTGCGGACGCATCCGACCACGCGCCACCCGCAAAGGTTTGGATAACCTTACCGACGTCATCGCTTACGAACGCATACGACGCACTCGTTACCTTATCGGCGTCGGATGCATCAACAGCAAGATCTGTGAATTCCTGTTCGGTCGCGGGTCCTAATTGTTCCTGTACCCACTGTTGCCCCGCTGTCGATTGTGGTGCGCCTGTTGTCGGCGTTCCTGCGGGCACAGAATCAAGCGTTTTAAGTTTCGGCGTTGCTACGGTCGAATCCGAATTAACAGTCGATTGTGAAGCACTAGGCGCAGTCAATGCGACTGTTTCCCAAAACGCAACGCGGGTACCGATTTGATTTACCTTGATGGCGTTCAGTGTGTAAAAAAAGTGGCCTAACGGTTCCGGAAGTTTTTCAACCGCAGGTTCAAGCCGCGCCGAAAGGGATTGCAACAACCAAAGTCCATCAAGGTCAACGGATGCGCCGCCGTTCGGATCGTTCAACGTAATGGTCATCAGTTGACCGGGTTCAAACAAAGGGCGCAACGTATCGCATTGGATTATGTCCGGAATCGTCTTGAACTTGTTCAGTAACGTCAATGCTTTGATGTAGGCGGCACGTGCGTCGACATTGTTCGTGTCGTTCATCAATTGCGCGTGCAAGCCCGGACCGTGTTCGACTGCCGCACGTGCTGCAACTTCTACGCTGTCACGTACGGTGATGCAGTCTGCACCTGATCGGTAGTACGCAACGCAAAGCGATACGCCGCCTTGAATCGGTGCGTTCAAAAACAGGACATTTTCACCCACAACGTATTGGACGTCTGATCCTAATGAACCTTGACCGACAACCGACGACGTCAGCGAACCCGTAAAGTCACCATCAACGCCACCTGTCAAGTTTGCGGTTGCCCAAACAAAGGCACCTGTTGAACAAGCAACCGTTACGACGTCGCCACCCGTGCCCGGTTTTTTGCACCGTACCGTCAGATCTGTTCCGCCTGTTCCTGGAAAATCCGCAACACAGAATTCGTTTTGCCATGTTGGTAACGAAAACGTGACGCCTGCTTTAATCGGCGTCGCCATGATCGCGTCCCAAAGGTTGCGGATTGCGCCTGCTTCGCCGTCATCAATGAGAACTTGCCGTTGTTCCGTATTATCGAGCGTTGCAACAAACGTGTATGGAATTGCTGTAAACCCGGATCGTGAAATCGTGACCGTGTCGCCTACAACAAAATGTCCGGGCGAACCGCCTAAGCTTCCGACGCATGACGACCGCACACTGTTCGTTAAGATGATCGAAACGATATGATCAATCCTGTTGAATGTTGGGATTTCTAGCGTTGTTTCGTCGCCGTCAAATACTTCGATCGTGGGACCGAACGCCGTGAAGTTGATTCGAATCGTCTGTTGATTCCGATAGTCTGATTGATCTTCCGTGAACGTTGCCGAATCGTATTGGAATGTCGTTAACGTATGCGGTGCTGGTGTGGTCGACGCCGCTGTCAAATAGATTGTCTGATCAGCATTCCGAATACCCCAAATCTTTTCAGCTTTGGTTTGCAAATCGTCGAATACGTCGCGGATTTTTTCAAGATGCGTGTAGTCAACATCAATCGTCGGACCGTCTTCAATAACGCCTAACGTGATCGGACAGTCAGAGCAAAATTTATTGAAGATGTCGGTAAAAATTGCCCCAACAGTCATGCCTGTGTACGACTGTGGCGGGTCAACAATCAGCATGTCGAAATAGGAATCAAGCGTTCCACAACTGACGGTCGTTAGAAAGTAGCCTTGATTTCCATTCCACTTGCGATCACACTTTAAGATCTTGCCCGCCCAAACAACGACGTCAACGGCGTCAACGATTTCATGAATGAACACAGGTGCACCGATAGTCGGTCGGTACGTGTCACCTTTATTCGTGCGCAACGGTATCGTAGCGACGCCGCGCAACCCTTGCGAAAGATCCCAAGTAAATGAACCAGAAGTTTCGGCAAGGCGTCCGGTTTGGTCAACGAGTCCTGCGCCTTCATCAATAAAGATTTTGATCATCAGTTGCTACCAGGAGATAGTTTAGGCGTTCTAAGCTTCGCATCGGCGATGACGGCGTCCATAAGCTGTGTAGGGTTCTGAACATTATGCAAGTGAATGCCGCCTTCGACGTACAGGTGATTTCCGCCTTCAAGCTGTTGACGTGGCGGATTGACAGACGCGGCAAGTGACGCGGTACCCGACAAACGCATTGCTTGCGTAGGATCATCACCGACCAATCTTGCAAGTACGTCTTCCGGTAATGCGATCGATCCCTTTGCCGGAATAATCCATTCATCTTTATGAATCTTTGCAATCATGTCACGGTCGATATGACCACCGACATCGAAACTCGGAAGTGCAAAACCCTTTCCGAGTCGTTCAAGTGTCACGACGATGTTGTTTGCTCCGACGTCGATATGTTGCGGAATTTCAAAAATCGCATTCGTCATGATGTTGTGCGACCACGCGATTCGATCCGTGACCCGTTGTCCTGCGTCGTTTGTGGCGTCAACTTCGGTTTTCATCCATCCTGAAATGGTGTTTAACCAGTTGAACAGACGTTCCGGATCGAGCGGCGGAAATTGTGGCTGTTGCGCTGCTTCCGTCGGCGCGGTGGCAACTGTTCCGGACGTCGATGACGTTGTGGGCAATGCGGTACCTGTTCCTGTTTTAGGTGTTTCCGCATTGATCTTGTTTTGCAGCGCTGCAATCTGTCCTTGGATATCATGAACCAGTGCGTACGCAGTTTGGGTTTTAGCGTCAGCGCTTGAAACCTGTGTGTTCAACTGTTGTTGAAGCGCCGTCAAATGCTGCTGTTCTGCTGCGATTGTAGCCGCCGACACCGTCTTGTCGTTCGCGTCCTTCGTAAGCTGTAATTGCGCGGCTTTGAAGTCGCTAAGACCCTGTTCACGAATCTGATTTTCAGCAGTTTGTGCGGCGGTAAGCGCCTGTTGTGCAAGCGTCAACTGCGCTTGCAAATCTGCCATTTGCTTTTGGCTAACCGCTAACGCTTGCGCGGCATTCGCATTTGAACTTGTTGTTTCTGGTTTGTCGCCTGTTGCCTTTACTGCCGCTATTGCCGCCGCTGTCGCTGCTGATACAAAACCTTCATATCCCGGAACGGTTCCGGGTTTTGAAGATGAAATCGAAGTTGAACCGGGTGTTGACGAGTATTCATCTGTTGGGGCTTTTGTCGACGGTCCGCCCGGATATCCGGCAACACTGCTAGGAATCGTTCCGGATGTTGATGTCTTGCCGGGTGTTGATCCGTACGTGGTGCCTGTTGCCGCCGCTGCTGCCCGTGCTGCTGCTTCTTGTGCGATGACTGCACCAACCGCGTCGTAGTGGTCCTGCAAGGCTTCCCAGACGCCTTTACCGGATGCTGCCGCCGCCGCTACCGGATCAAAGCTTGCGCCGCCGCCT
>Ga0105237_10000513_pt1 | contig 54795 bp, 55 predicted proteins | sample KBSC24metaG_FD_81520 | JGI IMG/M metagenome (GOLD analysis project Ga0105237, IMG submission 81520) | Corn rhizosphere microbial communities from Kellogg Biological Station, Michigan, USA - KBS C2-4 metaG | ecosystem: Host-associated > Plants > Roots > Rhizosphere > Soil | place: Michigan, USA... | reverse complement strand
TATAAATGGGTTTTAATCCCCCGGTTGAAACGGGCTGCTTGGGTGTTAGGGTCGTGGTATTGTTCATGTAATTTATTTTTTATTCATCAGGTTATCATTAAATCCAATCAACAGGTTAAACAGGTCTTCATACTCTGTTAAAGGCAAGGTAGCGCTTATATCATAAATATCGTGATAGGCTTTGATGCCGCCAAGCGTGTAAATATAAAACGCGGGCACGCCTTTTTCGGTGAAAAAATAATGGTCGCTGTTGGCGGCCTTACCTCTTGAATTCACTTTTGACAGATACTTTCCTTTTTCATTCACCTGTTTCAACATGGCAAACTCGGCTGGATAAACCGTCGCGTTTACCACGGTAATCCCATCAACGCCTGTACCCTCAAGGTCGAGGTTTACCAAAAAACGGATGTTTTTTAAAGGCATCAGCGGATTTTCTGTAAAGTATTTTGAGCCCAGCAAGCCGGCCTCTTCGCCCGAAAAAAGAATAAACGCCATGGTATAAGGCTGTGGATGTTCAGCGTAATATTTAGCCATGGTAAGTACTTGTGTAACACCGCTGGCGTTGTCATTGGCCCCGGGGAAATAGGTAGCACTGCCCATACCGCCCAAATTGTCATAATGTGCGGTAAAAACAATGACCGAATCAGGCTGCGAAGTTCCTGTTACCATCCCGCAAATATTGCCCGTTTTAAAATCGTCTATCAGCTTATTTTCGATATTTACCTTAATGGTTTTAGGCAAGGTCTTTTGCAATTTTTTGTCTACTTCGATAATGGTATAATCCAGCACTTTTTGTTCAGCCGAAAAGGTGAGCTTATCTTCAAGCACTACGATAACACGGTTTTTTATGTCGATAAAATGGGTGCTGTCTTTTTTAGTCAGAGTACCCTCACCTTTAACACCATGGCTATCCGGACTAATAATAAAATCCCGGCCGGGCACCAGGTCCACCCCATTAATGGCTACATCCATTTTGCCAGGAAAAGTGTTTATCGGGTAACTAAACTCCTGGAGGAAGTTTTTCCCGTCCATCGGTGTCAGCCCATAACTCTGGAATTGTGCGGTCAGGAAGGCTGCGGCATTGTTTACGCCATTTTTTGTATAACCCCGGCCCCAGAAATAAGAGGAAGTGAGCGTATCTACCATCTTACGGGCAAACGCAATGTCCTGTGCGGGAGCAATATGCGCTATAAACAGCAGGAGGGCAGTTAACTTTAGTTTCATATTGAGATTGACTAACATACTCAAAATATCGTAATCCGGGATAATGAAATTATTTATTATCTTTCCAATTCCCAATGATATACCTTTTACCAGTAGATCTTTTATGAGAAATAATGCCTTTAGAATTGCACTTACTTTAGTTTTTATATGTTTGTTAGCCACCGGGATGGGATGCGGTAAAAAGTCGCAGAATCCAAACCCGACGCCGGTAACGCCCGTTACCCCGGTCACCCCGGTTAAAACGGATGTTTCCATGTGGGTTACTATGCCGGATAAATCTGCCTTATTACAGCAGCAAAATATCAGCCTGGTTTTTAAAACCGCGACCAACGGAAACCCGACGATCAACGTGGATACCACACAAACTTTTCAAACGATAGATGGGTTCGGGTTTGCCTTAACAGGCGGCAGCGCGTTCCTCATCAACGCTTTACCAGATGCCACTAAGACGGCCCTGCTTCACGGCTTATTTGCTTCTGATTCAACCAGTATCGGGGTTAGCTATATCAGGATAACCATAGGCGCCTCGGATATGAGCGCGGCTCCGTTTAGTTATGACGATGTTGCCGGGGATGTGAACCTGGATCATTTCAGCCTCGATCCTGAAAAAACGGATCTGATACCCATTCTGCAAAAGATCATAGCCATCAACCCCAATATCAAAATACTGGCTTGCCCCTGGAGCGCCCCTTCATGGATGAAGGATAATGGCAGTTTTACACAGGGCAGTCTAAAGCCTGAAAACTTCCCGGTGTATGCCAAATACTTTGTGAAATACATACAGGGGATGAAGGATAACGGGATCACCATCGATGCCATTACCCCGCAAAACGAACCCTTAAATGCATTTAATAACCCGGCGATGCTGATGCTTTCGGCGGATGAGGGAAGCTTTATCAAGAACAACCTCGGGCCGGCATTCCAGGCTGCTGGTATCAAAACAAAAATTATCGTTTACGATCATAATTGCGATCATCCCGAATACGCGACAAGTATCCTGGCCGATAATGCCGCCAGTGCTTTTGTTGACGGCTCGGCGTTTCACCTGTATGCCGGGAGTATATCCGCCTTATCTCCAGTGCACAATGCCTATCCTACCAAGAATATCTATTTTACCGAACAGGCTACATTTGCCGGTGGTAATTTTGGCGGAGACCTGGCCTGGCATGTATCCAACCTGATCATTGGCGCTACACGCAACTGGAGCAGGAATGTGATCGAATGGAATTTGGCTTCTGATCCCAACAACGGGCCGCATACGGACGGCGGTTGTACCACCTGCTTGGGTGCTGTTACGCTGACCTCGTCGATCCAAAAGAATGTTTCTTATTACATTATCGCCCATGCATCAAAATTTGTGCGGCCGGGTGCCGTAAGGATTGGGTCTGACGATATCGCATTGCCCAACGTGGCCTTTAAAAATACAGATGGCTCCAAAGTGCTGATCGTATTAAATAGTTCGAACGCGGAACAGACGTTCAATATCAAATTCAATTCAAAAATTGTGGTCACTACGTTAGCAGCAGGTGCTGTGGCAACTTATAAATGGTAATAACAGCCGATCAAAAAATATTAAAACTCATCATCATAGGATGTCTTACTGTTAGATAGCCTGACGTAATCCACCGAGCCGGTGCCCTGGAATTCGTAATAGATACCGATGATCTTGGAGCGTTCAATGTCTTTGTTGATGGTGTAAGCAAGTTTATCATCAAGGAAGATTTGGGCCTTGCCATCATGCGAGGCTATCTTTAGTTTGACGAACTTGCTAAAATCAACCCCGAAATTGGAGAGGTCTTTTTGTTTGCCTGAAGCCGAGTACCCGGTAAAAAAGAGGTCAAGATCAGAGATACATCCTTTGGAGCATAGTGGTATCCATATAGCCGTTCCCTTGCAAAGCAGGTAAACTTTCGACTTCTGGCAAGCCGCTGCGCCTTCACGATAGTCGTTTTTTAGCGAGGTCTCAAAAACAAAGTCATCGCTGTATATCTCGCCAAAATCGGTCACATTGGTATAAAATACGGTTGGCGGATCAGGCTGCATTTTTACATTGCGGGATTGTATTTTTTCAGCCGTCAGTTCGAGTTTGCCTTTTACCATGGCATCCTTTTTCTCAAAATAAACCGGCACCGGGCTTAGTGCCACCATGGGCAGCCATCCATCAGTTTTGATCAGGATCTCATGCTGCTTCACAATGCGTTCGCCTACGATCAGTTTTGCAAAATAGAAATCAGGATAATAATAAACAGCCGTGTGCTGGTGATCGTTCTTGGATACATTTACCCGCAGCCTTCTGTCCCATGATTGCTGGATAATCACCGAATCTCCCGGCGCCTTTCTCGCGTCGTAATTAAATACTACGGAATTGGGCAAACCGGTGGTGACCACCTTTTTACTACTGAAGGTATAATCATTGCTGGCCACCACCGTCGTCGGGTTATTTGCTGATGACACCCATAACCCCAGCAGCATGCAAACGATGATGCCTGCCGCTATTGAATATACAGCAGGCTTTATTCTGCGTGCTTTTGCAGCCTTTTCAGGCTCTTCTGTAACAACAGAATTATCTATAACAGCAACAGGGAGAGTAAGCTGTTCCTGCCTTTCCTGCTTGTGCTTTATCCTGAATTCGCGCCAGTTTTCGTAATCCAGGTATTTTACCAGCGTGTCAAGGGTGTGGGAGTTGGGCAGGCTCTCGTATTTCACCCGGCCCCATATCCGTTTCAGGGTGACGTGGCTTATTGCTTCGCCCGTTTTATCCTGCACCTTTTCGCTTAGCGTAATAAAATCCTGGTTTTTCCAATCCTCGCTGGAACCCCAGCCCGTAACTGATTCATAATGCCTGATCAGTTCATCTATGAGCATTTCGTCAGTCGACATATGTTTTTTAAAATCAGTCAAAATTAATACAGAATAATATTATTAAGGCATCATTTAAATATTGTATCAACTTGTACAAACTTGTACCGGGGTTGAATTGTCCTGCCGCATCCTTCATGGTAAGTTTGTATAGCTGATATACTGAACCTAAATATACCACATAAATAAACCGCGCACAATGAATAACGAAATTATAAATAAGAGTAGTACGATAGGTAAATATTTGTTTGCTTCTATTATGGGAATTTATGGCATCCAGCACTTTATGTATGCTGGTTTTGTTGCCAGTCTTATTCCCAGCTGGATACCGTTTCACCTTTTCTGGGTCTACTTTACAGGGATGGCCCTTATTGCCGCCGCGATAAGTATTTATTTAAATCGAAAAGCAAAATGGGGGTGTTTCCTGCTGGGAATAATGATCATGATATTTTTTGCGGCCGTGCAGGTGCCGGTTGTGGTGAATAGTCACTTTGGCGCCGGGCAGATTACCAGCGCCTGTAAAGAACTTGGCCTGGCATCATTTGCATTTGTGCTTGCCGCCACGTATAGGGAATAACAGATGGATATGATTTAAACTTTTAAGAATATGAAAGCACTTTTGAAATCTGATTTGATTGTGCTTATTCTACTGGTCAGCAGTTTAAGCATGGGCTCCGTGCGGGCCCAGTCATTTTATATTAACAACCACCGAAATCACATAAATGTCCCGTTCCGCATCATCCGCAACATGGTGGTGATACAAGCCTATATTAACGATAAAGGGCCGTTCAATTTTATACTGGATACCGGCGTTGGCCTGATGGTGATCACCGACCCCGAATTGGTAGGATCTGTCAATATTATCAAAAGCCGGACGATCAATTTGGGTGGACTGGGCGAGGGTAAAGATTTGGAAGCCTATATAACGACCCCGCTTCAAATTGACATAAGGGGATTACGGAGCCAGGATGTTTCCGCCGCTATTTTTAAGGAGGATCATTTCGGTTTATCCAATTACGCGGGCATACCCATATGCGGTTTGTTGGGCTATGAGTTTTTTAGTAACCTGGTAGTTAAGATCAATTTTGAAGACAGCGTATTAACCGCTTACCGGCCTAAACAACTAAAGATCCAAAAGAAATATACAGGCATCCCGATCTCAGTGGAACAAAGTAAACCTTATCTGAAAGCGCAAGTGAGATACAGGGACAGCAGCGAACGGAGTTGTAAGCTGATCGTCGACCTGGGTGCGGGCCATCCATTGTCGCTTGAAAATGATGAAGCGAAATTTATATGCGCCACGGGTTCAATCTCTGCCAACCTTGGGATGAGTATCAATGGGCCAATCATCGGGAAGATCAGCAGGGTAAACGAGTTGGACTTCGGGCAGTTTGCATTAAAAAATGTGTTGACCTCTTTCCCGGATAAAGAAATGAAAAATATGCTGCCCGTACACAGGGATGGCAGCCTTGGGTTGGACATATTAAAAAGGTTTAAGCTGATCATCGACTACCCGGATAGCATGATCTATTTTAAACCGGGATATAATTTAAAGGAGCCTTTTGAGCACGACATGAGCGGTCTTGAATATTATTCGGGAGGGGATGAGTTTAAGCGGATCATTATAGGCCGGGTTGAGCCTGGTTCGGCTGCCGCGAAAATAGGCCTTGAAAAAGATGACGAATTATTATCAATCAACCTGGTGCCCGTTACTAAAATGACATTGGAGGATATTGATCACTTATTCAGGTCGAGAGAGGGGAGGAAGCTGCTTTTAGAAGTATACCGGAATAAAAAATACGCAGATGTGATCATCACCCTGCAAAAAAGAATTTAAAGATAGTGCCTACCATCTGTTTGTTTTAAGTGTGAATGAAAGCTGCTCACTGGGGGCAGCTTTCTATTTTAAACATTTTTTTTGTTTTCCATAATTCGGGTGTCATGTTGAGGCTCTCGAAACATGTGGGCAAAGGCCTCTGCGCTCACCCTTCGAGTGCCTCAGGGTGACAGCCTTTCTTTAAACCATTTCCTCAACAGAACTTCATACTCAGAAAGCCATCACATCGGCTCCAGCACGGAAAGGATATTGCCCGCCGGGTCAGTAAACCAGGCTATAGTTGGGCCGCCGTTGCCGCGCACAATCCCTTTTTCGTCAGTCTTTAGCTGCGGCATATCATAGTGCTCAAACTTTACGCCTTTAGCCGTCAGTTCATCCACGGTTTTTTCTACATTTTCCACCGGGAAGTTTAGCACGGTAAATGTTGCCGGCGTATGGTTTGGCTTTGGATAGATAATGACCTGGGCGCCGTTAGTAAATTTCAGTGTCAGCATACCATTGTTCTCAGTTACATTAAGGCCAAGTGTATCCTGGTAAAACTGTTTTGCCTTGGGGATGTCATTCGCAGAAAATCCGCTGAATGCTTTTGTGTTTTTTAACATAGGATTTTGTTTAATTGGTTAACAATCAAAAGTACTAACAACTCAATCAGCCTAACAGTTTCGAACACGACAATCTAACAGGGCAAACACGACAAATTAAGCTGGCTGGTCAAAAACTTGTCATTGCGATCCGCTAGCCAGCGAAGGGCAATCGCGAACTGTGCAAGACCGCCCTGTATAGCATGCGATTGCTTCATTTCATTCGCAATGACAAAATTTAAATGGTCTCTTAAACTATCCTTCCTTTTCAACAAACTCTTTAAGCGATGTACCAACAATATAAGTCCATCCTTTAGCAAAGCTTTCTCTTGCAAAATTCGGGTCGTTGGCAGGGAAGCTGTCTATACCTTCATGAGTAAGCTTAACATGAGTAGAGTTTCCTTCCCGTGTCAATTCCCAGGTAACCACAGAATAGCCTTCGTAGCCATCGTACGTCCAGGTATGCTGTAACTTTTTGTTGGGTTCAACTGCCAGTATCTTGCATAAGTGCACATACGTTTTATCTTCAGCACCACCCTCAAAGGTAAATTCAAACCCAACTTCTGGTTTAAACTCAGCCAGGTTAAAATACCATTGCTTCATCTGGTCTTTGTCGGTAATTGCTTTCCATACTCTTTCCACGGGAGCGTTTAATGTTCTCTCAATTTCAAATGGTTCGTTTTTCATATTCTTTTCGGGTTTTTATTTGGTTTGACGTTATTTTCTGAGTCAGTATCAAGGGCCAGGAAATTTTCCAGCGCATCCAATTTATTGTTCCAGAAGGTGCGGTATTGTTCCACCCATTCCGAAACCTCGTTAAGTTTCTGCAATTTGGCTTCACAGTAACGTTCCCTGCCCTGCTGTTTTATGGTGATCAACCCGCATTGGGTCAATATTTTGATATGCTTGGATATGGCGGGGCGACTTATATCAAAGCTATCAGCCACCGAATTTAAATTCAGCGATTTGTTGGCGATCATATTGATGATCTGCCTGCGGGTAGGGTCGGCTATAGCCTGGAAAACATCTCTTCTCATCTTTTGCTGATCGTATCTGTAACCGATCGGTTTCAAATATAGATGTAACCAATCGGTTACGCAAATGTTTTTTGAAAATTTAGGCAGAATCACGTGATTAGGCTCTATTCTTATTTGTAATTTTGACTAATGACTAATGACTAATGACTAATGACTAATGACTAATGACTAATGACCGAACAGCAACAAGCCAACAATCCGCTTCATGGCAAAACTTTGGAAGCCATATTGAAAGAGTTAGTGGAAAAGTACGGCTGGCCCGAGTTGGGATACCGCATCCGCATCAATTGCTTTTTGGACGATCCAAGCATCAGCTCGAGCCTGAAATTTCTACGCAAAACGCCCTGGGCCCGCAAGAAAGTGGAGGACCTGTATATCGATAGCTTTAAGGAATAAGGAGAATTATACTACTTTCTTTGGCGGCAGATCAAATGCCTGCGCATCATGCTCGAAGTGCCCTTTGTGCGAGCCATCACAAAATGGTTTGTTGGCCGATAGGCCACAGCGGCAAATAGAAACAATTGTACGCCCCTGCAGGCCATATTGATTCCCCTGTACATCTACAATCTCGAAGTCGCCTTCAACCTTTACCGAACCGTTACTATTTATCACCAGTTTTGTTGCTGCCATGTTTTAATGTTTGTTGCGGCAAATGTAATAATCCGTTCTTATTTAACCGGAGAATAATTGTTGAAGTAGTTTTAAAATCTTTTATAATTATTATTTGCGAAGTTGATAATAATTATAGCTAAATTTAGATAGGGAAATAATAATGAGAATGTAGGTGTGCGCGCGCACGATGTGTATTTTTATAGCTTACTTCCTTGTATCTATCACGATGAGCAAAAAATCTTTGCAGGTATCTTTTTTACCCGGTCTGCATAAGCACATCCGATTGGGAGAGGTATCGGCTTTCCTGGACAAGCAGCAAAGGCACTATATCGATATTGCCCCCTGGCCGGCTTTCCCCGACAAGCCAAAAGTCTCCTTTACCATCGCTCACAATGGCACGCATGTTTTTGTAAAATACGATGTGGAGGAAAGTGAGGTACTTGCCCGCTACAAACAAATTAATGACCCTGTATATAAGGATAGCTGCGTTGAATTCTTCATCATGTGTGAGGACGACAAAGATTATTATAATGTTGAGTTTAACAGGCTGGGCGTTTGCCTGGCCAGTTTTGGCGCTCAGCGTGAGCACCGGGCCGTTATATCACCTGATATCCTGAAAACCATAAAATCTGAACGGACCTTAGCCCAAAAAATAGACTCAGATGTTCCGGTGATCAATTGGACGCTAACGTTGGCCGTACCCATACAGGTTTTTTGTTTCCATAAGTTCAACACCATCCAGTTTAAAAAAGTCAAGATGAATTTTTACAAATGCGGCGATGATCTTTCGCACCCGCATTACCTGGCCTGGAACAATATCATATCACCAGAACCAGATTTTCACCTGCCTGAGTTTTTCGGCAGGGTTGAATTTATGTGATCTATTACAGAGACGCCGCATTTGTCGGCGCGTCTTTATAGCCGTTTTTTCAAATTCCCCTTCACCCCATTTTCCCACTCATCTTTCAGTATACTTAATACGACAGAATCGCGTCGTCCGCCATCTTCCAGCCACATATTACTTCTTAATATCCCTTCAACTGTGCAGCCAATGCTTTTCATGGCCGCGATACTCCGTTCGTTTCTGGCATCAGCGCGGAATTCAACTCTCAGCATCCCCAAAGTTTCAAATGCGAGTTGGAGCAACAGCAACTTGCAGTGTTTATTTAACCCTGTTCCGCGGTATTTCTCGCCATACCAGGTGTAGCCCAATTGCAGCATGTCATTTTCGGGCTGGATATCATAAAACCGCGTACTCCCTGCATATTCGCCGGTTGTTTTGTCAAATACGATAAAGGCATATTCTTTTCCGGCCGCCCTGTTTGCGATAGCGCTGTTAATATACTCGCGCATTCCATTTTCGCCCCTGGCGCTTCTGTGTGAGTAAAACCAGGTATCCGGTTCATTTAAGGCATAGGGTAATAAGTATTGAATATCATTTTCTTCAAGCGGGCGGAGCTTTACCCGTTCATTCTCGAGAATGTAATTATTGTTCTGATCGTAATTGGAAGGCATGGTTAGTTATAAGATTTTACTAGTCAGATTTTTGTGTATAATGCGCCCTTACCTGGGATATTTTACCCTCTTCATTGAACAGCATAAATTCCGCAGATAAAGTGTTATTAACGCTGCCATAGTAAAGCACCACCGAATTTAGGCCGACAAGCACATGATGCAAACTAAAATGAAGGTCAGGGAATTTTTCCAGTCCGATTTTAAAATAGTCCCGCAAGTCGGTTTTGTGAGTGATCCGGCCATCAGGGTTAATATTCAGCTTGATAATTAAGGGTGAATAAAACTCAAGTTCTTCAGCATAATGGTTCATAATGCGGTCCAGATCGTGGCTGTTCCAGGCATTGATCCACTCATCGGCAAATTGTTTGCAAAAGTCTTCTGTGATGGTCATGGGTAAATAATTTTGATTAGTAAATGCATTCCAGTCCTTGCCCTACAGCCTGGATGGAAGCGATAACATCTTCCCTTATTTCGGTATTCAATTTAGTGTCTATTATCCAGCTTACCAATTTGATAGCAGCCAGGCAACCGGCGGCAGTCGCAATATTCCCGTGGGTGACCAATGGTTCCTGCACCACTTCGATCCCGTAGGATTTCAGCTCCTCAATTGCGGTAGGGTAGGTAGTAGCCGTTAACCCATCCAAATGCCCCAGGGCTGCTAAGATGAGTGCACCTGAACATATTGAACAAATGATCTGTTTTTCGGGGTCGAGGTTGAACTGTTTTAAATAGTCTTGATCTTTACTTACTTCCCGTGCGCCCCTGCCGCTGCTAAAGAAAACCACATCGGCGGTATTGCATTCAGAAATATCACCGTGCATCGGCAGCTCAATTCCACAAACCGATGTATGCACGGGTTTGGTGCCAACAATTTTCACCGTCCAGTCCTTATGACGGAACTTTACGCGGTTCAGCAGATCCCAGGCCAGGAAAACGTCGATATCAGTAAATTTGTCGAAGGCTACTATGGTTACGTTCATATCTCTAAGTTTTTACAACAAAAATAAATGATACTTTGATCATAAAACAGATGCAGATTTGTGATTTTAAGGTGTAACAGATCATGCAAATCTCAGCTTCAATTTTTTCAAGAAAAAAGCATTTATTTTAAAATGTTTTTCCGGCTCGTTCGTCTACCTCTTTAAAAGCTTTACAATATTAAATTTTTTTAATTAGGCACATAATAAAGCTTTATTATTTTTACCTAAAATAGCAAAACTTTAAAGTCTCTCCGCTAACCAGCGGAGGAGATTTAGAGGGGGTTACCTAAATAAATACTTATGGCACATCGGAAAGATCAGCAGGAAACCAAGAAGCCCGGAATTTTCAGTCTTTTAAAACCCTACAACGGTTTGGTGTTTATGCTGGTACTGTTTGCGCTGATAAGCAATGGCATCAACTTGTGGCTGCCCAAGATCATATCGCATGGTATTGATGACTACGGCCGGAGCTTTTTTTTAGGGCAGCACTTTAATATAAATCCCGTTCTTATCAAATTCACTTCTGCTATTGTTGCCATATTTATTTTTGCTTACCTGCAAAGCATCATTCAAACCTATACATCAGAAAAGGTTGCCCGTGACCTGCGGGCCAGGCTTTCCGACAAAATATCAAGACAGAGCAGTGTTTTTATCGAGCAGGCCAATCCATCTAAATTATTGACTAATCTAACCGCTGATGCCGATTCGATCAAGCTTTTTGTATCGCAGGCTCTGGTTTCCATCGTGTCTTCGGTGTTTACCATAGTTGGCGGTAGTATCCTTTTATTAACCATCAACTGGAAACTGGCGCTATGCGTTATTGCCATTATTCCCATTATCGGCGGCACATTTTTTATCGTACTGAAAAAAGTAAGGGCCTTGTTTATCGAAAGCCGTGCGGTAATCGACTGGCTCAATAAAGTAATTAACGAAAGCATATTAGGCTCAGCTTTGATCCGGGTGATCAACTCCCAGCAACTGGAGTTTGATAAATTCCTGAAAGCCAATACCAAAGCACGGGATTACGGCCTCACCATCTTGCGCCTTTTCGCCGGACTTATCCCCGTGATCACTTTCACCGCGAATATGGCCGGCTTAAGCATATTGGTTTTGGGCGGACATTTTGTGATCAACAAAACCATGTCATTAGGCGATTTTGCTGCTTTCAACAGTTACCTCGTACAATTGATATTCCCGATACTGGTAATTGGCTTTATGAGTAATATCATAGCGCAGGCCACTGCATCATTCCAGCGTATCAATTCCATATTAGACGCCCACGACTCTGTCGACGCCGGTACAGTCACAGAACCTTTGCGCGGAGACATCGAACTGAAAGATGTAAATGTGATCTATGGCCAGAAACCAGCTTTGAAGGATATTTCCTTCTCAGTGAAGGCCGGTTCAAAGATCGCCATCATCGGCCCGACAGCCGCCGGTAAAACACAGTTGCTTTATTTGCTTACGGGACTGATCAAAGCAAATTCCGGCGAGGTCTTATTTGACGGCAGGAGCATCGATGATTACAATAGTGAATCCTTCCATAGCCAGGTAGGTTTTGTTTTCCAGGACAGCATTATCTTCAACATGAGTATCCGCGAGAATATCGCATTCAGTGATACCGTAACTGATGAATCATTGCAAAAAGCTGTCGATACAGCGGAGTTGCATGAGTTTGTAGATTCCCTGCCAAATGGGTTAAGCACTATTGTTTCTGAGCGTGGTGCAAGTCTTTCCGGCGGACAAAAACAGCGGATCATGCTGGCCCGGGCGTTGGCGGTCAATCCAAGGGTCTTGTTGCTGGACGATTTTACGGCAAGGGTTGATAACACTACGGAGAAAAAGATATTAGCTAATGTGCAGCAAAACTATCCCGGCCTGACGCTGATCTCGGTTACCCAAAAAATAGCCTCAGTTGAACATTACGACCAGATCATCTTGTTGATGGAAAGTGAGATCGTGGCAACAGGCAAGCACGACGAACTAATGCATACCAGCACAGATTACGTACAGATATTTAATTCGCAGCAAAGCACCAGCAATTATGAATTACGATCTAAATAAATTTTCGGCTAAACAGGAAAAAACATCCACCCTGGGCGCGCTGAAAACGCTGCTGGCTTTAATCGCCCACGAACGAAAAAACCTGTGGTTTGCATTGATCGCTATACTGGTTAACTCATCGGTAAACTTATTTGGCCCGCTGTTGATAGGCCATGCCATCGACAAGTTTGTTATCCCCGGTAACTATCATGGTGTGCTGGTTTATTCGGGCATTTTATTGGGAATGTATGTTTGCGGCCTGGTTGCCAGTTACCTGCAAACCAAAATGATGGGCGGAGTGGGTCAAAGAATGTTGTACACTCTGCGCAACGCGATATTTAATAAGCTGCAGCAATTGCCTGTGGCTTTCTTCAATCAAAATAAAGCCGGCGACCTGATCTCAAGAGTAAATAACGACACCGATAAGATCAATACATTTTTTAGCCAGTCGCTGATGCAGTTTGTAGGCAGCATTGCCATCATGATCGGCGCGGGTATATTTTTGCTGAGCATCAATTTAAAATTGGGTGCCGCCACCCTGGCTCCGGCAGCGCTGGCCTGGATATTCACCAAGATATTTTCTCCCTGGGTGAAAAAGAAGAATGCGGCCAATATGAAAAGCGTAGGAGGGATGAGCGCCGAGATACAGGAGAGCCTGAATAACTTTAAAGTCATCATCGCTTTTAACCGCCGTGATTATTTCCGCAAGCGGTTTGACGAAGCAAATAAAGACAATTACGATACCGCGATAAAGGCCGGGATTGCCAACAACATCTTCCTGCCGGTTTACAGTTTGCTCTCCGGCGCGGCACAGTTGGTGGTATTAGCCTATGGCATTTATTTAATATCGATAGGCGATTTCACCATCGGGTTATTGGTGAGCTATCTTTCTTACGCCAACAACTTCTACAATCCATTGCGGCAATTAGCCACGCTGTGGACAAGTTTCCAAACCGCCATGGCAGGGTGGGACAGGATATCGCAAATACTTTCATTGGATACTGACCTGGTTACTGTAAAAGAGCAGTCAACAGATTCCTCGGATTCATTATTGGAATTCAGAAATGTGCATTTTGCCTATCCCGGTGGCAACGAGATATTGCATAATATCAACTTCAAAATGGAGCGTGGCAAAACTTACGCCCTGGTTGGCCCGACAGGTGGTGGCAAAACAACTACCGCTTCAATTATAGCCCGTTTGTATGACCCGACACAGGGAACGGTGTTTTTGAATGGAAAAGACATTCGTTCGTACGAGCCGGAAGAACGCACCCAAAAGATCGGTTTTATATTACAGGAACCATTCCTCTTTACCGGCACGGTGAAGGAGAATATCCTTTACGGCAACGAAATCTACAAAGATTACAGCAACGAGCAACTGGAAGAAGCGCTCAAAAATGCCAACCTCGAAAGTCTGCTGGCCATATTTGAAAATGGCCTGGAAACGAAAGTTTTATCATCCGGAGATAGCATTAGCCTCGGCCAAAAGCAACTGATCGCCTTTATGCGGGCAGTGTTGCGCAATCCCGAAATACTGATCCTCGATGAAGCCACAGCAAATATCGATACCATTACCGAGCAACTACTAAGCGATATATTAAAACGCCTGCCCGAAACCACCACCCGTGTGATCATCGCACACCGACTGAATACCATTGAAAACGCAGATGAGATCTATTTCGTCAACTCCGGCGAGGTAATAAAGGCCGGATCATTAAATGATGCGATTGACAGGTTACTGAGTGGGAAGAGGGTTAGCTAGGTTTAGTGATTAGTTAATTGGTGATTAGAGATTAGGCTAAATGAAAGCTCACCTCCCCGTCGTTTGTGTCCCCACAAACGGCTACAATTCGATGTCCTCACAAACGACTACTTCCCAGAAGATTGTTTGTGAGGACACAAACAATGGAAGAAAGGAGAATATTTTCCCCACACCTGCTTGCAAATACTAACAATTTTAGCTATCTTGGCACTTGAGTTTTTCTTATCTCAAAACCCTTTTAACATCCAGTTATAAGGCCTTCACAGGAAACACAAAATTTATTAAAGCTTACATGCGGCTGCACAGCCGCATTCCATCATATATGGGTCATTTGTGAAAAATGATCGGGTTCGTTCTTTGACATCTTATATAAAAATATCTAATATCCGCATCCCCAAAGAGTGGGTTAAACACCATTCAGACATGCCCCATCGGGGCTACCCGTTTGTAGAAAAATAATTAGCATCCAAATTTTGCCCTGTTAAGGGCTACCCTTCGCGAATTGGGTAACCCCTGACGGGGCAAAACTCAGCGACGTTTGTTGGTTCTACAAACAGGTAGTCCCTACGGGACAATGGTTTTCTTAATATCAAACTTAATCAACCCAATCTAACTTAATACAACTCAATCAACTACCTCACAAATCCCTTCTCACCACCTCGCCACTCTTCTTATGCTTAAGAATTAGCTTTTTCTCCCCGTTCGGCAATATTTCCTCTTTGATCAGGTAATACTCATCATCATAAGAAGCAAATTCGTGCCCTTCAGTGATGTCGATCCGGCCCCGCCAAACGTCCAATTGTACCGGTTCCCATTGGCGTGATTTTGCCGACTTGTAGGCAGCATCAATGATGCAATTGACCACATAGCCATCGTAAAAGTTTTCAGCGGGTTCACGCTTTTGGTCAATGGCATCAAACATATCGGTGAACATGTGATTATAGCCCAGTTCATTTACTTCATCACCTACGGGGAACAGCCAACCACTGGAAGATTCGGCCTTTTCGGCCACGTAATTGGTTCCCTTGCCGGTGCTGAACATCTCGAAGCCTGTACGCAGGAAATTATTGAGCCAGATGGTTCCTTCGCTCCCCATCACCTCGTCGCGCAGGTCCATGCCGCCGCGGAAACACCAGCTAACCTCGAACTGACCGATCACCCCGTTGGCATACTTCACCAGTCCGATAGCATGATCCTCAGCAGCTATAGGGTGTACCTGTGTAGCGGCCCAGCACATTACCTCCACGGGCTTTACTTCCTTGCCAATAAAGTTCCGTGATATTTCGATACAATGACAACCCAGGTCGACAATAGCACCACCGCCGGATTGTTCCAGGTTCCAAAACCAATCACTATGCGGGCCGGGGTGTGTTTCGCGGGATTTTGCCCAGAGCACACGGCCTATACTGCCCGCCTTAACGCTTGCCAGTGATTTAAGGAATTTCGGCGTATAGCAAAGGTCCTCCAGGTAACCGCCCATAATTCCGGCTTTCTCCACCAGTTCCATCATTTGCTTTGCCTCGGCACCGGTACGCCCCAATGGCTTGGTACAAAGCACATGCTTCCCGGCCTTGGCACAGGCTTCAACAGCAATTAAGTGCAGTTCGTTTGATAAAGCGATAACGACCACATCAACTTCAGGGTTAGCCACTACCTCATCCAGGTTGTTGCTGAAATGCGGCAGGCCATAGTCTATTGCAAATTTTTCAGCCCTTTCTGTCGAGCGCGAATAAACGCTTACTAAAATGTCTTTTCTGCGTTGTGCTGCAAGCGAGTCAGCATAAAACCGGGCGATAAAACCCGAACCAAGCATAGCTATTTTCATTGTTTTATTGTTGTAAAGTTTGAATGTTGTAAGGTTGAAATGTTCTTTTATTGTTTTAAAGGTGAAATTATGCTGCTAATGTAAAACTGGAAAGGCAACCTTCCAACTTTGCAACCTTCCAACCTTTCAACTCTTCCCTTCCCACCCCGTATCCTTCAAGGCCGGGTCGTTTTCTTTTTTCAGAAAATCATTGTTCGATAACGAACCTGCTTCCCATTCCAAAATAGCTTCGTCTGGTACGATATCAACCGGCGTTTTCCACGAAGTCGATGTTTCATTATAAGCCAAATTGGATTGCGATGAATAGCAGGAGATGATGGACCACCGTGGATAATCAGACAAATTTGCTTCCGACCGGTGCAATAAATTGCTGTGAAAGAATAAAGCATCACCCGGCTGCAGGTCGCAATACACCAACTCCATGGTTTTGAGCGCGTTATCAACCATCCCCATATCAGCACCCACCTGTTCGCCCGAAAATCCGTGGTTTACCCGGCCCAGTTTATGTGAACCCTTGATCACCTGCAAACAACCGTTTTCTTTATTAGCGGCAGTTAAAGCCACCATTACGCTGATAAGTTGATCGGGAAACATAAATTGGTTCTTATACCAATAACCATAATCCTGGTGCCATTCCCACGCACCGCCCACTTTGGGTTCTTTTTGCATCAACTTGGAATGGAAGTGACAAACCGGTGCCTCGCTATCCAAAAATTGAGCTGCGGACGTTATGATCTTTTCACTCCGGGTTAGGTAGCCGAACACATCATTACCGGGTGTGAACCACAACGAAAGTTTGGTTTTTTTGCCGCTCTGGTCGTTTAGGTCCAGTGCGTTTTTACGCATGGCATCGTCTTCCAATGCGGTTTTATAGAGTTTGTTGATTTCTTCCGGCGAACAAAAACTTTTCACCAGCAAATAACCATCAAGGTTATAGTCGGCCAATTGTCCGGCTGTAAATGTTTTAACAGGCATATAATGGGTTTACAGGTTAAAGCTATAATATTACTCCTTTATTTATCAAACCATTTTTAAAATTGTTTTGATATGAACGAAAACCGTGGTTTACGTTATTAATTTTTATTACTCCCGATTTATTTTTACACTTGTAAAACTGATTATTGTATGCAAAGATATACCGGCCAAAAACGAATTTTAGTAGCTACTGATTGTATCATATTTGGATTTGATGGCTGGAATTTAAAACTGTTGCTTGTACAACGCGCCATTGAGCCTGAAAAGAATAAATGGAGTTTGATGGGCGGGTTTATTCAACCGTCCGAATCACCGGATGATGCTGCCATACGTGTGCTCGAACAACGTACCGGGTTGAAAAATGTCTATATGGATCAGTTTCACGTATTTGGCCAGCCCAATCGCGACCCTGTAGAACGCACGCTTTCCGTAGCTTATTATGCATTGATCGATATCCACCAGTACGAAAAACAGATCAACGATGAATACCATGCCGAATGGTTTTTACTGGATGAGCTACCCGACCTGGTATTTGATCACAACGAAATGGTAAAGCTCGCCAAAAAGGAATTGATGTACAAAGCGGCGCTGCATCCCATATTATTCCAGTTATTGCCCGAAAAGTTTACCATACCCCAGTTACAGGCCCTTTACGAAGGCGTTTATCAAACCGAATTTGACGACCGTAACTTCAGCCGCAAATTATTGTCGACAGGTCTATTGGTGAAGCTGCCTGAAAAAGACAAGCTATCCTCCAAAAAAGGAGCGTTCTATTACCAGCTTGATCAATCGCACTACAAGGAAAACTTTGAATCATTTTTGAACCTGGTTCCAAATCCTGATAAATTCTTTTAAAATGTAGAGACGCAAAATCTTGCGTCTCTACGATAAATGTGCCTGACCAAATGCATATGAAAAGGCTGCCTATACTTTTTTATTTATTGTTTTGCGCCTGTGGATTTCTGCACGCGCAATCAATAAAGCAAACCATTAACTCAAACTGGGAATTTTTTAAAGGGGATATCGCGGGCTTCCCTACTAAAAAACCGGATACCAAATGGGAGAAGGTATCTATCCCGCATAGCTGGAACGTAACCGATGTCACCGATGATGAACCCGGCTATTATCGCGGAATAGGTTGGTATAAAAAAACGACCTATGTTCCGGCCTCATGGAATAATAAAAGCGTCTACCTGTATTTTGAAGGTGCCAACCAGGTAACTGAAGTGTATGTGAATGGCAAATTAGCAGGCAAGCATATCGGGGGCTACACAGCATTCAGTTTTCAGATAGGACAATTGTTAAATTATAACGGCACGGGTTCAACCGCAAACGAAATAGAGGTCAAAGTTGATAACAGCCATAGTGAAAGTATTCCGCCATTAACTGCCGATTTTACTTTTTTCGGCGGGATTTACCGGGATGTTTATTTAGTCGCTGCTGACCCCGTTCATTTTAATCTGGACAGCAACGCGACTAATGGCATCAGGATAAGAACACCCCAGGTAAATGAAGCGGAAGCCAATGTCAGCATCAGTGGTTCCATAACTAATGCCCTCGCGGTTAAGCAAAGTTTAAAGATAGTATCATCCATAACAGATGCTGAAGGGAAACAGGTAAAAGAAATACAAACGAAAATTAGTCTTCCGGCTAAATCTACCACAACCTTTCAACAGCAAATTAATTCGATAATCAACCCTCATTTATGGTCGCCGGATGATCCGTACCTATATCATATAATCAGCAAGATAGTTGATTCAAAAGGTACTGTGCTGGATGAAATCATGAACCCGCTTGGCTTAAGATGGTTTAAGTTTGATGCTGCTACCGGGTTTTATCTCAATGGCAAACCCTGCAAACTGATAGGCGCCAACCGTCACCAGGATTATAAGGGAATGGCCAATGCCGTGCCCGATGCCATACATGAGAATGACGTCGCTTTGCTAAAAACTATGGGTGCCAATTTCATCCGTATCTCCCATTATCCACAAGATCCTGCACTCTTAGAGGCTTGTGACCGATTAGGTCTATTGGCGTCTATTGAGATACCTATCGTGAACCGCATTACCAAAAGCGATGAGTTTACCGCCAACTGTTTGCACATGCAAAAGGAGATGATCGATCAAAATTTCAATCATCCCAGTATCATCATATGGGCCTATATGAATGAAGTGTTGCTGGTGCCGCGCTATCAAAGCAACTCTCCGGAACAATTAGCCTATTTTAAAGATGTGGCTGCACTGGCCCAAAAGCTGGATGACCTTACCCGGAAGGAAGACCCTAGCCGTTATACTATGATATCCTGTCACGGTGATTTTGACCGTTATTATAAGGCTGGGATAACGAGTATCCCACAGATCATCGGCTGGAATTTATACTACGGCTGGTATGCCCCAGGTTTTGAAGGTTTCGGTAAATTCCTGGACCGCCATCACGAGGTGCTGCCCGATAAACCCGTCATTGTAACAGAATACGGCTGCGACGGCGATACCCGGCTGCACAATTTCGATCCCGAACGTTTCGACAAAACCATCGAGTACGAAACACTCTACCATAAAAAATACTTCAAGGATATCATGGACAGGCCATTCGTATCCGGCGGAGCCTTATGGTGTTTGGTTGATTTCAACTCCGAAGGCCGCATAGATGCCGCCCCTCACGTCAACACCAAAGGCATGGCAACGTCTGAACGTGTACCCAAAGATGTCTATTTCTACTACCAGGCCAACCTGCTCAAAAAACCATTTATCAGGATCGGCTCACATAACTGGACCTTGCGGGGTGGGATAGGAGATAAGGATGGCATTTGTACACAACCCGTTGAAGTTTACAGCAATTTGTCAGAAGTTAGTTTATGGCTTGATGGAAAATTGATCGGTAAACAGCCCGCGCACGATAAGGTGGCATTATTTAATGTGCCATTTAAGAATGGCGTCAACGTTTTGAAAGCTACAGCGACCGCTTCTGATGGGGATCATGAAGACGTGGTAACCACCAATTTCAAAATGGTGCAGGAAGATTTTCATAGTGCTGCTTTACCTTTTAATGAGATCAATGTCAACCTGGGTGATAAACGCTTTTATATCGATGATAAACTACAGCAGGTTTGGCTGCCCGAAAAACCTTATTCACCTGGTAGCTGGGGCTATGTTGGCGGACACACATTCAGCATGAAGGGTAACACGCTGCAAACCTACGGCACCAATAAGGATATCCTAGGCACGGAATATGACCCTATATATGCCACTCAGCGCGTTGGATTAACCGATTTCAAACTGGATGTACCCGATGGTAAATATGAAGTAAATCTCCTTTTTGCCGAGCTGCTCTCCAAACAGGAGCGGGAAGCATTACCATATAACCTGAATAATTCGGCACAAAAAGAAGATGTTTCTGAACGTAGCTTTGATGTGCTGATCAACGATAAGAAAGTGGTCGAAAGCCTGGGCACGGATAATTATCTCGAGCCGCTTCGCGCTTTTTCAACCCGTGTCACCATAAACGTTACCGGCGGAAAGGGGATCGATGTTAGCTTCAAGGCAATAAAGGGTGAAGCGATACTGAATGGCATACAAGTAAAAAAGATATACTAAAAAGGTAACGTACTTTTTTTGTTATCGTATTTTTTACCTTCTTTATCGAAAAGTGTAACCAATCTTTTCAGTTCATCAATCAACATGCCTTCGAAATCAGGCCATTCATATAACGATTTTGCATTATTCCTTTTGCAGATATGAACTTTATTGGTGATTTTATCAATATATAACAATGATCCATCCCAACTGTAACTACCAATGAAAAATATATTGCTAACGTCGTTAGATGGCCTCTCCGAAATATTTGGCGTTAAGATATTAAACGGTTGCCACACATCGATAATGTTACGGTTATAATTTCTCCGGTATCCGTAAAGTGATAACGTTGTATTAAAAACACCCAATCCATTAGATATAGATAAAAAGCTTTTATAGCTATCCGGAATTTCACTTCCTAATGAATCTTCCAGATTAATTATCTCTTGTCGGGATAAAGAAGAATAGATACAATGAAGCCATGCTAAAGGTGCTATATGTGGTGCTTTTCCAATTAAAAGTGTTCCATCCTCAAGTTGTTTTTCACCCAACGAGTTATATTGCTTCAATATATTTAATGCTTCGTACATAATTATTCCAACGTTTTAGGCAATGTGATCGTAAATACCGTTCCCTTTCCCTGTTCAGACTGTACGTTAATCGTTCCATGGTGGTCCTCAATGATTCCGAATACGATGGATAGCCCCAGCCCCGTACCTTCGCCAACATTTTTTGTGGTGAAAAATGGGTCAAAAATATGTTGCCTTATCTCGTTACTCATGCCAATTCCGGTATCGCTTATCTCGATGGTAATGTTTTCAGGATGATCTGCGGTAATGATCATGATGCTTTCATTTTCCTGTACCTCTTTCGCTTTGATGGCCTGTATGCTGTTATTGACCAGGTTCATAAAAACCTGGTTGATTTTGCCGGGGTAACAATTTAAAAGCTCCAGCTTATTTAATACCGGCTTGATTTCAATATTATAGGGGATCGAGCTGCGCAGCAATATCAGTGTGGTCAATATGGCTTTATTAATATCGGCCGGTTTTAGCACCAATTCATCAGTCCGGCTGAATGTCCGCAGGCTTTGCACAATTTCGGTGGTTCGGTTTGCGCCTTCCTCAATGCCCTCCAGTAGGCTCAAAATCTCGTCTTTTATAAAACTCAGGTCGATCTTTTTTTCATAGGCCTCCGCCAAAGCCAGTAACTCATCCTTTTTTTCAGGATAATCGCCAAGCGCTTTGTACTTATCTAACAGCTCAAAAATTTCCAGGAAATCAAGGCGGAGCGGCTCTATGTTTGCGCTCACGAAATTGATCGGGTTGTTGATCTCATGCGCGACCCCCGCAGTGAGCTGACCAAGCGAGGCCATCTTTTCTGTTTCTATTAGTTTGATCTGTGCTGATTTGAGGTTTTCTATCGTGTCTGAAAGGTTCCGGTTGGTAGCTATCAGTTCTTGTGTACGTGCGTTTACCTCGGTTTCCAGCAATATATTCTGCTGGGTGATCAGCCGTTCATTTTCTTTAGCTATGGTAAGCGAAAGCAATTGTGATTCATTATTCTGCCGCCTGTAAAAATTGATCTTATCCGCAAGCGCGACTGAAAACAGGATAAGCTCAAGCACCGAGCTGTAGATGATGATATTCGACGTAAAGCCATTATGTGCAATAAGCCCCTTGTTGCGGGCAATGGAAAGGAGAATAGCCACCAAAGTTAACCCCCAGCCGAACATAAAATATTTTGCGGGCTCAAACCCTTTGTAATAGAGCCAGGCTCCCAGGAATAATAGCGTGACCGATGCTGATGCCACAGCAATAGTAATCGTATTATACCCTGTTACTGGTCGGCCTGCAATAATCGCGATTAGTGCGATGGTATAAATCACATATAATAAATAATAATATTTAAAGTAAGGCTTTATGTTTTGTTTAAGCTGCAAAAATTCTGCTGCAAAAAGCAGTATTGCGTAACCAAAAAATACTCTTGACAGCGGGATATAGTAGTTATTCAGCATGGATTTGTCATCCAGGAACAGGTTTACACCATAGCCGCGAAGTAAAGACTGAGTAAACCCTAAAGAAGCAATGTATATCACGTAATACAAATAGTTTTTGTCTTTTACAGTGATAAAAAGCATCAGGTTATAGAGGCCCATAACCAGTATCACACCGATGAAACCACCCATGATGATGTTCTCGAAATTTATATTTTTCAAAAAACTATCCTGGCTGCTTATGTCGATCGGAATCACGCTGGATGCGCTGCTTTTTATTCTTAAATAAATCGTTCGGGTAGAATCAGGGGCAATATTGCAGTTGATCAGTGTGAAGTTCTGCTTCATTAGCTTGCCGCTATTATCGGTAATATCCGACGATAGCTTGATAATACGATGGCTAAGCGGATCGGTAAAATAGAGGTCGAAATTGTCAATTACGATGGCATGGACAGTTATCGGCACAAAAAACTGCCTGGTCTTATTTTTCAAAACAAATTTTAACCAGGTAGCCGATTTTGAATATTTCAGGACCGGCAGCACAGAACCAACGGGATGGAAATGGTTATTTGAAATGATATGGCTGACATTATAAATACCGCCGGGATCTTCAAGTTCTAAAAAATACCGGTGTGTAAGCAGCTTGGTTTCATTTTCGTGGATGGTTAAAGTATCTGTCTGCGCTGCAAAAAGTAAACTATTTTGTGTTACGAGGTAGATGATTAGTAATATTTTCTTCATTTTTACGATCTGCTTTGGGCAGGCAGGCGAGTTTGATACTAAAATGCGCAGAAAAATAAAATAAAGAGAATTTATTGACTTTAAATTTTGAGATATGCCGGTAGGAGTGTTATATGTCGATGATGAAATAAATAACCTGAATAGCTTTAAAGCAGCTTTCAGGCGTGATTTTGAAATTTATACCGCCCATTCCGCACGTGAAGGACGGAAAATCTTGGATGCCTGTGAAATTGGCGTGATCATCACCGATCAGCGCATGCCCTTTATGACCGGTATTGAGTTCCTTGAATCAATATTAACTATCTATCCGGATACCATCAGGATTCTGCTAACGGGCTTCTCGGATATGAACGCCGTGATGGACGCAATAAACAGGGGACAGGTGTATAAGTACCTGGTTAAACCCTGGCAAAACGATGAGCTAAAACTATATATCCAAAACGCACTGGAAATATATCACCTCAGGAAAGAAAACAAAGACCTGGCACATAAACTAAAACTGGCCAACATGGAATTGGACATGCTCAATAAGTCGCGCAATTGATTTTTCGTGCCCGGACAACTTTGACCTGGCGTTTCGCGTACTATTAACGTTACTTTCCCGTTTACCCGGGCAAATAATACTATTGGCACATACAACCGATACGCAGAAAAGCTATATTCGTACATTGGGAAAATGCACTCAATGGAATAATTTGCAGATTTGCGGGTAAGTCCGTATTATTATAACCACAAAACCTAAAAATGATTTTGAAATTATTCCAGCAAGTGTAGCCGAGTATTGTACAGGATGAAGAAATCATTACTAACACTCCTTATTTTTATAATAGCGATACAGCTTGTGAATGCGCAGCAAAAGCCGCAATACACGCAATACGTATTCAATAATTTGCTAATCAACCCGGCTGTTACCGGTATTGAAAATTATATTGATGTTAAAACCGGGTACCGCAGCCAATGGACAGGGCTCGACGGGGCACCCGTAACCAGCTATATCACTTTTAGCGCGCCATTCGGTTCTGATTTTGTGCAGGGAGATGCTGCAGCCATGTCGTCAGGTAACGATGCCAACCCATATAGCCGGTTATACACACAAAATTATGAGGCCGCCGCGCCGCACCATGGCATTGGTTTCCAGGTAGTATCCGACCAGGCCGGCCCGATCAATACCACTAACATCGATGCCACCTACGCCTACCATTTGGGTTTAACAAGTAACTTTAACCTGGCGCTGGGAGTTGCCGCAGGCCTTAATCATATCAGCCTGAATACCTCGCTGATCACTTTAGAGAATCCGCTTGACCCTGCCATCGCCAACGGCAATAACAGCCAATGGAAACCCGACCTGAGCATCGGGATATGGGGATATTCGTCCAACTATTATTTTGGTGTGTCCGCACAACAGTTATTGCCGCAAAACTTATACTTCAGTACCAACAATAACATCAGCCAGGCCAAAACAAAACCACAGCTTTTTGTTACCGGTGGGTTTAAAGTATTTGTCAATGATGATATGACCCTGTTGCCTTCTGCCTTAGTGAAGTTCATCAGCCCGTTGCCTGTCGCTTACGATCTGAACATGAAGCTGGCATTCAGGGATAGGTTCTGGATAGGCGCATCCTACCGCAACCAGGACTCCGTTGCAGGTTTAGTGGGCCTTAATATCAGCTCGCTGATTAATATCGGCTATTCTTATGATTATACCACCTCAGCCTTACGCACGGTAAGCAGCGGTACGCACGAGATCGTAATAGGCCTTTTGCTGAACAATAAAAGCAGGGTGGTATCGCCTCAACACAGCTTTTAGTAAAACTTTCTTAGAAAAAATTTCTGGTTATAATTCTTTTCGCAGTCGCGCTACGGGAATGTTCATCTGCTCACGGTATTTGGCAACCGTGCGTCGTGCGATATTGTAGCCGCTGTCTTTGAGTATTTCGGTAAGCTTCTCATCGGCAAGGGGATGGCGTTTATCTTCGGCGCCGATATGCTCCTCTAATATTTTTTTAACCTCTTTGTTTGATACCTCTTCGCCGCTTTCAGTTTGTATAGCTTCTGAGAAGAATGATTTGAGCAGGAAGGTACCATGCTCGGTTTGTACATACTTTGAGTTGGCAACCCTGGATACCGTAGAGATATCCATGCCGATCCTATCTGCGATATCTTTAAGGATCATCGGCTTCAGGTTTTTATCATCCCCGGTCAGGAAAAACTCGTACTGGTATTGCATAATGGCGTTCATGGTCTTCAGTAGAGTTTGCTGACGTTGTTTGATCGCATCAATAAACCATTTTGCCGAATCAAGCTTCTGCTTCACAAACTGAACGGCCTCTTTCATTTTTTTATCCCGTTGCGAAGCCTTGTCATAATGCTCAAACATTTCCTGGTATGATCGGCTTACGCGAAGCTCAGGAGCGTTTTTTGAATTTAAGGTCAGTATCAGTACGCCATCATTATTGGTGATATGAAAATCGGGTATCACCTGCATTTGCTTGGTGTTGTTCTCACTAGAATCGCCCGGTTTTGGATTTAGCTTTAATATTTCGTTTACCACGGCCCTCAGTTCAAGAGAGGTCATATTCAACGATTTTTCAAGCTTATCATAATGTTTGCGGGTAAATTCGTCAAGGTAATGCTCAACCACCTGCACCGCTTTTTTTACGATAGGGTCGATAGATTCTTTTCTTCGTAACTGTATCAGGAGGCACTCCTGCAGCGTGCGTGCGCCAACACCTGCCGGGTCAAAAGATTGGATCACCTTCAGCATTTCCTCTACCTCTTCATCATCAGCAAATACATTTTGCGAAAAGGCAAGGTCGTCGGTGAGCGATGTGATCGATCTGCGCAGGTAACCGTCATCATCAAGACTGCCGATGATCTGCTGACCGATCCTGAAATCTTTATCCGACACCGGAAGAAGATCAAGTTGCGCTTGCAGGTTCTCGAAAAACGAGCTTTGTACAGCTATCGGTATTTCTTTCCTGTCATCATCATCATCACCATTTTGATCGTATCGCGAACCGTACTCATTTAAATTATCTTCCTGCAGGTAATCATCAATATTAAATTCATCTGCCGGGCCGCTGTCCTCATCACTATTGTAACTTTCCTCTTCAGGGTCGCGATCAGGGTATTGTTCTTCGGGCTCATTCAGGTTTGTTAAACTCAAATCTTCAAGAGCAGGGTTTTCCTCAAGCTCCTCCTTTATACGTGTATCAAGCGATACGGTAGGCACCTGCAACAATTTTATAAATTGTATTTGCTGGGGAGAAAGCTTTTGTAAAAGTTTTTGTTGAAGATTCTGTTTAAGCATATATTAGATCAGGGCCAAAAATACATCAATTAACATAAACTTAAAAAATTAACTTTATACATTGTTGATGCCAACCTTTAAACGTAAAAAGAATAATAAGTGTTTAACAAAAACCCGCGATAGGGCTTTTATTTGATCAAATATTTAATACCTTTAAATAAATAACTGATCGTCATTCACTAAAAACTTTCACATGGCTATTATTAAGGAGTTTAAAGAATTTGCAATGCGGGGCAACGTCGTTGACCTTGCTGTAGGTGTTATCATCGGCGCCGCTTTTGGTAAAATTGTAACCTCGTTGGTAAATGATGTTGTTATGCCGCCTATAGGCTATTTATTGGGCGGGATTGATTTTAATGATAAAAAGTACGTTCTTGTCCCGGCGGATGCAGCCAAAAAGGTAGTTGAAGTTGCTATCCGTTATGGCGCCTTTATCAATACGGTGATTCAATTCCTGATCATTGCATTCTGCATTTTCATGGTAGTAAAAGCTATAAACTCCATGAAGAAACCAGAGGAGGTTGCTCCAGCTGCTGATCCGGAACCTACAAAAGAAGAATTATTACTTACCGAGATCAGGGATCTGTTAGCGAAAGGGAAATAACTGGTTTGAATAAAAAGAGATTGATCAATACCATGTTGTTAATTGTGGTATTTCTGATCAGTGTGTATGGCTATATCCGTTACTATTCCAGGTATGATGACACTTTTGCAATTGCATCCTTCTGTGGTATGCTTATTTCTTATTGCTGTATACTTGGTTTGTGGATGAAAACAAAAGATAAGACAGTAGGGCAAAAGTTATTAAACTTGATGGCGGTAGTCCCATTTTTCCTGATTTTTTTTGGCGTGTTCAACCTCGCCAGTCAATATAAAGAAAATCAGCTGGTTAAGAATGGCGTACAGGTTGTTGCAACGGTGATTGGATTTAAAACTTCACATACCAGGAGGTCAGTTTATCATTACGCAGTATTCGATTATTCTTGCGGCCAAAAACGCTATTTGCAAAAGGTAAGTAATGAAGATGATTTTTACAGGCTGAATGATACCTTGCAGTTGATATGTTCAGCCAATGATCCCGAGATATTCAAGATTCTAACTGTTAAGCATCTTTATAATAAGACAGTATATCACATCACATATAAGTAGTATAATTTGTCTATTGTCCCCTCGCCATAGGTATCTTTTTCCCAAAGCTATTAAGCTTTAGTTTAGATGACGCGATTACCTGATGCCCCTTAGGCGCCACAATTATGGCATAAGGCCACCAGTTATTGGTCGCCGTTTGAATGCTCGAAGTTGAATAATAGCGGTCTTTACCCTCAAGCTGACCTGGAGTTAATACGGTGTACGTTTTTCCTTCAGAATAGGGGTCATATGTTTCAATGAAAAACCCGGTGTTGGTTTGCTTGTATCCTTTTGCAAGTATAAAGTGCCCCCATCCTGTCGAACTCGTTGTGTAAAATTTCTCAAGGTGTTGGTAATAAACATCATTGAATGGTACATAATACATATCCAAACAGAAAATAACCAGGTTATTATTGTCGATATTTCTTTTTACCACGCTGCTAAGATCATCCAGGGTATCAATAGCTGTGTTTACCCCATTGTCTGAAAGATACTTTTGAACATCCCCTGTAAACCACCAGCCCCCATTATCGGGTATGGTTATACGTGCTTCCGCTGGTTTTTTGGTTGATGTGGAATCGGCCCATTTTAGAGCCATTGTGGTAACAGTAGGGCCGCAATTGATAAATTGGTATTGGCTTCCGTCAAATTGGTCGTAATAAAAATCATAGCTTTTATTCAGGCTTTTTTCAGCGCTGATATTACCCGTTACGCCCAAATATTGAAGATCGGTAAGCACCTGGATCTGGAATTTAGATGATTGTTTCTTATCGGCTGATGAAATAGTCATATAAACCACTTTGCTGAAATTGATAAGGGAACCACTGTTGACAGGGGTATCGTTAATTGTCGCTGTTGCCTGGTTGGCTAAAACGAAATCTACTTTCAGACTGCGCTGATCGGCAGTACGTGGTACTACAACAGAAATAAGATTCTTTGTATTATCGATATTTGAATTGAGCAGTTCACCTTCAATGGAAAAACTTAAAATTCCATTTTTAAGGGGCTGGTTTGCTACAGGTTGTTTAGAATCCTTTTTACAGGATAATACTTGTATAAACCCAATAAATAATATCAAGAAGTAAATTTTATTTTTCATGATGGCTGGCTTAGAAATAATAAGGTTTAAACGAGGGGTAGATATTATAGTAAAGGTAAGAAATTACTCAGAATAGAAAATCTATATGTTGATTAAAAATGACTTATTAATAAGTTTTTGGCAGCTTCGGATCGGTCAAAATAACATAGTCATTATTACTGCTATACTTGCTCCAATCCGGTTTATCAAAGTTGTCATCAGTAAAACAGGCAATATTTAATATTCTTATTTTGGGGGCATATTTTTTCAATTGGGCAGCAACGCCCAATTTTTCCTCGCTGTGAAAACCGCCGTTTACCTCTAATATTTTGTAATCCTGGTGTTTTTTGAAGAAGCGCGATATCGACCAACCCATCGTGGCGTCCCAAAGATTCTGCGCCTGGTATAGCTGCATGGCACCCATCGCATTGTGGCCATCCATTATCGCTAAAAATTTATCATAATAAGCCCCCGTAGCGGTGTCAATGGGGAGGGGTGGAAGCCACGATTTGCCTGCAGCATCCAGGTTTTGTAAACTATTTAAACTCATCCGGGTAACCATATTGACATATCGGGCAGGTGTATTTGCTGCAACAACCGGCATATGCTCTGATTTTGCCAGTTCGATCAACGGGCGATAATCCTTGTAATTCTTCCAGGCACGCGCCTCGGTGATAAAGTTCTTTTCACGGATCAGGCCCGCCAAATATTCATTCAAAACCTGCTGGCAATCCGTTTCGAACATTTCCATGGTGAGGGCCGTCTTGCCGGGATATTTTTGCGATAGCTGTTTAAAGATCTGGTACTCCAGCACATGGCAGGTTGAATCATTGTGTTCTTCCCCCAGAAACAGCACATCGGCTTTATCCATATCAATAATAATGTCATCAACCGTTACCAGTTTCTGACTTTTTGTATTATAAATTTTATAATGCTGACTGAAATTCTCCTGGCAAAAAGCGCAGAAGGATGAAAATACCAATAATAGGATAACCGAAAACTTCATCTTGATTACAGTGATTTATATATTGAACAGGCTGTAAGTTAAGCGATATTAGCCCGATAAACAAATAAGTAAATTGTATTTGAAAAGTTTAAAAATTACGCTACATTTGCACTCTTGTTTTTAAAAACGACGTATAGAATAAAATAGCGATGAAAAGAACGTTTCAGCCTTCTCAAAGAAAAAGAAGAAATAAACACGGATTCCGTGAGCGCATGGCAACTGCTAACGGCAGAAGAATATTAGCAGCAAGAAGAGCTAAAGGCAGAAAAAGATTATCCATTTCTGACGAGCGCAGTCACAAAGCATAATTTGCTTGTTTTCTCCTTGTAGGGGCTCGTGGCCGGTTATTTTTATAAATTGCGGTTAAGGCATGAGCAAAGCATACACTTTTACAAAAGAAGAACGTTTGTGTAATAAAAAGCTGATTGACGGGCTTTTTCATAACGGTTCTTCTTTTTTGTGTTATCCTTTTAAAGTTTCGTGGCTGGCAGTTGATGATCCGCAGCTATTCCCGGCGCAGGTTATGTTCTCAGTTGCCAAAAAACGCTATAAACGTGCGGTCGATCGTAATTTACTCAAACGCCGCATTCGCGAAGCCTACCGTTTGCACAAGCAGCAATACTTATATTCGCATTTAAGCGATAATGATAAGAGGATCGTATTTTCAATAGGATACATTGGCAAGGATATAACACCCTATGATTTTATTGAAAAGAAAATGTTAAAGCTTCTGGCACAGCTTACTGAGCAAATAACCAAATGAAAACCATTGCCTACATATTTAAGACCATTATAGGCGGGTTTTTCATCATCCTGATCAAAGCATACCAATATTTAATTTCCCCGCTTACCGCTGCTTCGTGCCGTTACACGCCAACCTGTTCACAATACGGAGTCGAAGCGATAAAAAAATATGGTGGCTTTAAAGGTGGCTGGTTAACTATAAAAAGAATATTAAGTTGTAACCCCTGGGGAGGCCACGGCCATGATCCTGTACCGTAATGAAAGCGTAAGGATGAAAGGTCAATGACCAATGACTAATTTGCCAATGACTAACAAATGAGCCTGATATTACAAATTGAAACCGCAACAACCGTATGCTCCGTCGCCCTGGCAGAGGAGGGGAATATCCTGGCTTATAAAGAAGTAGAGCAACGTAACATACACGCTGAGGCGATCACAGTATTTATTGATGAACTTTTCCAGACAACCAGTAAACAGTACAAAGATTTAGATGCAGTAGCGGTGAGCTGCGGGCCTGGCTCCTACACCGGTTTGCGCATTGGGATATCAGTCGCAAAAGGTTTATGCTTTGCACTTGATAAGCCCCTGATCGCCATAGAGACATTAGAGGCCATGACAGATGGTATGATCGTTAAACATACTTTTGATGGTGACAGTAATGTTTTGTTTTGCCCGATGATCGACGCCAGGCGTATGGAGGTTTTTACGGCTGTATTTGATAGCAATGGAAACCGCGTAAAGAATACCTCTGCTGAAATAATTGACGGTAATAGTTTTTCTGATCTGTTGAATGATAATAAAATGATCTTTTTTGGCGATGGAGCAGAAAAATGCAGGGAAGTATTGGGTAACCAGGCAAACGTTCAAATTATATCCGGGTTCCAAAATTCAGCGCGTTATCTCACTAAAAAAGCTGCGGAAAAGTATCTTGCCGGTAATTTTGAGGATGTGGCCTACTTTGAGCCGTATTATCTTAAAGATTTCATTGCCGGGAAAAAGGCACTTTAATTACCAATTGGTTTTAAATAACCGGTTGTATAACCGTCCGAAAAATCCTTTTTCGCCATTAGGAATGGTGCTTGCGTTCAGTGGGTGTTCAATCACCGGTCCGAATTTTAGCGAGAATCCTAAAAAGAAATCAGCCCCAGTAAAAGATCCGTTTCCATAAGCGGTTGGGTTGCCGTTAGCCATTGCGAGGCCGACAGTCTGGAACAAACGTTCACTTCCGATATAAAATTCGCCGTTGTGTGATTTAATCATAAACTGCAGGCCCAGGTTAAACAGGTTCATATTGTCATATGATCCAATTAAGCTTGCATTATAGTTTTTATATTGAACACGGTTAACCAATGCGCCGGTAAAACCATTATAAAATATTTCTTTTGACCCGATCAGCGTTGGCGAATATTTAAATAGTTGATTATCATCTAGAAAATATGATTTTGTAACGCTCAGTTCAAATTTAGCATCTGTAGGCGAAGTAAATGATCTTATCTGCCGGCCTGCCAGTTCAATATTGTGAAGCGTATTATAGATACTTTCCTCTCTTTTAGGGTCTGATAACCCTTCGATTGTTTCTGTCGCATTGAAGTTGTTCACTACAGAGGCATTGTACCAGTGAATAAATCCCAGGTCTTTAACATTTGCTTGTAGGGTTACTCCTTCATCAGTTCGGTACGAACTTCCCAAGCTGATTTGAGCGCCGGGACTGCGTGTGTTAGGCAAAAAACTCCTGGAATCAAGGTTGCCCGGTCCCTGGCTTTGATAGTACCTGCCTCTGACAGAAAGGTCTGCTGCATCATTTACCTTATCAAAATTAATGTGTGACTCGTAAATGTCCAGCTTGTTATAATCAATCCCCAATAAAGCACTTATTTTGAAACCGATAGCAAGCTGTTTACTCAATTTCTCGCGATAAGAGAACCCGATGGCGTTATATATCTGGTAGAGATAGTGATTGTTAAAAAGATTGTCGTAAGTATTGGCTGGAAAAGAAGCAGGGCCATTAAGCAATGCGATAGTTTCATCAGTAAATGCACCTCGTCCTTCGGCCTTGGTGTCGAGGAAAAAACCTATTTCCACATCACCATTCAGGCTGGTGAAGGTTTTGAACATGATTGAATATGCACTGGCATTCACATTTGCGTAATTGTAATTGCCCGCACCGATCACCAAAGCACTGTTATCGTACTTACCACCAAATACCCTGTTTACAAGGGTTGACTGTGCATCGCCTTTTAAATAAAAATTACCACCAAAATTGGGCACTAAGAAGTTGAAGGCGTACATTTTACTGGTATCGGGCACAAACGACCTTTGCGAGGGATTCTCAAAGGAGTCGTACAGTGTGCCTGTATTGTACTGTGAAAATTGTTGCGAAAAGCCCTTTACTGCTACCAATAAGAATAAGCAAAAAGCAGGTAAAATTCTCTTCATTATATCGTGCAGTGGACTATATGATTATATTAAAGGTCTTAAAGATAAACTTCGAAAACTATATTTATACTAAAAATTAAATATTTGTACTTATCTGCTTTAAACGAAATTTGGGGTTTAGGGTTGTGTAAAACATGATATTTTTTAAAATATCATTTCTTTTCCGCTGTGGTGTCGGTACTTACACGCATGCAAAAATTGGTATAATAATTTTTATCAGACGACGTAAATTGCCAGGATGCTCCGTAAAAATTGCTCCAGCCGGGTACCATATTTTCAAATACCTCATAAAATGCTGGCTTCATATCCTGTTTAAATAGTGGCAGCGTATTTTTAAATTGTACGAAGAAGGAAATATTACTCCTTTCAGCCAGCAACTCATTAAAACTGCTGTAACCCTGTGTTTTATTCAAAAATTTGTGGTTCAAATAACTGTCGTCATAACTTACAAGTTCCGAATAACTGTTAGTTAGTACAAGGTAATTATCCATCACTTTAAAATAAGGCCTCTTCAGGATATTAAAAGCGTCACCCAGTAATAATTGCGGCAATTTCTCATAATTAAACTGACCGTTATTATCACCCGTCATTTTGCTGATATTTACCAGGAGAGTCCGCAGTTTAGAACCATCTTTAACCCGGATTATACCTATTTTTTCCTGGTAACGTGTAGTCACAATGGCAAACTCGTTGCCGAGTAAACGGGTAAATTCATTTTTTAGGTTGATGCCGGTTTCCGCTTTAACCTTTTTTAGAATAGCTGCTTTCTCGTTATTGAAATCGTCCTTTGCCTGCCATTCGGTCAGGTCTGATTCAAACCTTACCGGGTCCGAAACGGCAAAATTCGTACTATAGGCAGTGGTAGATGGAAAAATTTCCTTGATCTGGTTGATAACAGGCTGCTGGTTGTTAAATATGTTTAAATAACTTTCTGCCGTAATATTTTGGAGTTGAGTGGTGCCATTAAACATCACCGCGTCGCTTTTATAATTAAGGCTTAGGGCAGCAAACGCAGGCAACTGCCTGAATACTTTAAAAATATCGATGTTTTTGCTGATAAACAGTTGCTCAAATATGGGTGATAACGCCTGGTAATTGACGTACAGATTAGCCAACGAGTTGGTGCTTTGCCGGTCGGACAATAGTACGAAAGCCTGTTTCTCTTTTTTATAATCATACCTGGCAGATTCTTCAATCAGGTCTTTCGAAAAACTTCCGGATAAAGTATGGTCATCATTATCGATCAAATAAAAACGCTTTTTCAGGTCGTTCAGGTAAACGGTATAGCCCTGCTTGCCCGCTAAATTTATAGTATTGATGACGATGCCGTTTTTCTTCTGTTTCAGTACCTGGTCAAATAGTTCAGGCTGAAATCCATTAGAAGCAGATGTTGTCAAAAGGAAATCTATCTCATTGCCTTTCTGCGGATGAACCGAAATAAATACGTTCTGCCCGCTAAAGTAAGGCTCAAATAAGGGGTTAAGCAGTATCAGCTTTCGTAATTCAGCCAATTCGGCTATTTTCTCTTCCCCGGCAATATTGGTAAACAGCTTGTTCCCAGCAAAAATATCGTAAAACCCTTTTTCATTATTAAACTCAAATATTAGGGCCGCGTCGTTCGGGATAGTTCGCAATACAAGACTGGTATGCTGTGTAGTGGTGTTTAAATTTCTAAAATAAACAACGGTTATCAGCAAGGTAGCTATAAACAATAATATAGTGGCGAATACGAGTCGTTTCATAGCTGCTAATACTACAAAGGTAGATTTTTACAGGTCAGTCGTAAAGTAATACTTTCAATTGGTAACTTAGCACTTTATATACCAATGAACAGACAAATAGTTATCACCGCGTCTATTTTAGGAGCACTTGGAGTAATTGCAGGTGCATTTGCTGCACATGGTCTAAAACCGCTGTTACAACCCCAGCAGCTTGATGTTTGGCATACTGCAGTGCAGTATCAGTTCTATCACGTTTTTGCTTTGTTATTCCTGTCAACTTTTAAGGACTTTAGTAATAATTCGCTCCGCATTACTTATTACCTGTTTACATTGGGTATCATATTCTTTTCGGGATCGTTATACCTGCTTGCCTGCCGCGATCTGTTGGGCTGGAGATGGATCATAGCGATGGGCCCGGTTACGCCGCTTGGTGGTTTATTGTTTATAGCGGGATGGGTGTCAATGGGGATAACTGCCATCAGGAGTAATAATTAATCAGATGCTTGAATTTGCCGAAGTACAGCATACCGATAGGGAAACGCTTTTTGTTGAGGTGATTTTACCTTTGGCCATTACGAAAAATTATACTTACCGCGTTCCTTTTCAAATGAACGATGCCGTTGCTGTGGGCAAAAGGGTAGTGGTACAATTTGGTAAAAGCAAGCTATATACAGCAGTCATATCATCAATAGGCAACCAGGCCCCTGAAAAATACGAAGCCAAATATTTACTGGATGTGCTTGATGACCGCCCCATGGTCACCGAAAAACAGCTGCAGTTTTGGCAATGGCTGGCTGAATATTACTTATGTAATATGGGCGAAGTGATGAATGCCGCGCTACCCTCAGCATTAAAACTAGCCAGTGAGACTAAGATTGGCCTTAACAAGGATTTTGAGGTTGATAAGCCATCCCTGCATGATAAGGAGTACCTGATAGTAGAAGCCCTTGAATTACAACCCGAACTTACTGTTGGCGACATAGTAAAACTGCTGGGCCAAAAAACAGTAATGCCGATCCTGAAATCCATGTTCGAAAAGAACATTATCCATATTTCAGAAGAAGTAAGCGACCGCTACAAGCCCCGGAAAAAGACCTTTATCACATTAAACCCAATATACAATAACCAGGATAATTTACGGGAATTATTTCCAATCCTGGAAAAACGCGCGCCAAAACAGGCCGACGCTTTGTTAGCCTATATCAAGCTTGCTCGGCATCAAAAAGCTATCTCAAAAAATGAATTGATAGAAGAAAGCGGCGCCGGGGATGCGAGTGTCAAGTCGCTTATCGAAAAGGAAATATTTATTGCGGAAGAGAAAAACGTGAGCCGTTTATTTTTTGATGAAGACGAATTTAGCAGCGATTTTATACTGAGCGAACAGCAAACTAATGCTTTATCAGAAGTAAATAAACAGTTTGAAAATAAAGATGTTGTATTGCTTCATGGGGTCACTTCTTCAGGCAAAACACAGCTATACATCAGGTTGATCGAAGATATGATCAACTCGGGTAAACAGGTGCTTTACCTGCTGCCTGAAATCGCGTTGACTACCCATATTATCGAACGCTTGCGCCAATACTTCGGCAGCAATATCGGTGTATATCATTCACGTTTTAATGATAACGAACGGGTAGAGGTTTGGCAGAAAGTATTGAATCATGAGTATAAAGTAGTCCTGGGAGCGCGCTCTTCCGTGTTTCTGCCCTTCGATGACCTTGGATTGATTATTGTTGATGAAGAACATGAAACTTCCTACAAGCAGTTCGATCCCGCTCCCCGCTACAATGCCCGTGATGCTGCTATCTATCTGGCTAATATGTTCCAGGCGAAGGTGCTCCTGGGGTCGGCTACACCATCTTTTGAGACTTATTATAACGCCCGCCTGCACAAGTATGGTTTGGTGGAACTAACCGAGCGATTTGGCGGCGTGGAACTGCCCAAAACTGAAGTGGTAAGCATCACGGAGGAAACGAAAAAGAAAACCATGCAATCGCACTTTACCGGTGTGTTGATGGAGGACATGAAAATTGCCATCGCCAATAAAGAGCAGGTGATTTTGTTCCAAAACAGGCGGGGTTATGCACCATTATTAATGTGCAAGGTTTGTGCCTATACGCCCAAATGTATCAATTGCGACGTCAGCCTGACCTTTCATAAAAGCAGTGGCAAATTGCATTGCCATTATTGCGGTTATAAAGAGGATTCGCCCAATATTTGTCCGGCATGCGGATCAACTCATTTGGAGTACAAAGGATTCGGTACTGAAAAGGTGGAGGATGAATTAAGTTTATTATTGCCTGAAGCTCGAATTACCCGAATGGATTTAGATACCACCCGGTCAAAGAATTCACTCCAAAATATACTGAACGACTTAGAGGAAAAGAAGATCGATATCCTGGTGGGCACGCAAATGGTGGCAAAAGGGCTCGACTTCTCGGATATAACCGTGATCGGTATCATTAACGCCGATAGCCTCTTAAAATATCCTGATTACCGCGCCAATGAACGCAGTTTCCAGATGCTGGCACAGGTGAGCGGCAGGGCAGGGCGCCGTGGCAAACAAGGTAAGGTAGTGATACAAACCTATGATCCCAATCACCGGGTCATCAAACAGGTAATTGAGAATGATTACCAGGACTTGTACTTTACAGAGATGACCGAGCGTAAAAGCTTCAAATACCCGCCATTTTACCGCATCATTAACCTCGATATCAAACACAAAAACCCTGAGATACTCTACAACCAGGCTGAATACCTGGCGAATGAGCTCCGCAAGAATTTTGGAGACAGGGTAATTGGCCCCGAAACCCCGCTGGTAAGCCGTATCAGGAATTACTATATCCGGTCCATTATGTTAAAGTTTGAAAAGGATGGGGTGTCGATCAATAAAACAAAAGCGATTATTCGCGACCTGATCACACAGTTTCAAACGACGAAATTGAGTAAGGGAAGTATAGTACAGCCTGATGTTGATCCCTACTGACCGCTTTTAACTATATTGGTAATATGTATTGACGGTAGAATATTTTTAGGGTCCATGCTGCATTGAAAACCTGATTCTATCTTTTCAAAACTCACATTTACCGCAAGTTTATTTTGTTGAAACTCAGCAGGTAAATTATTCGCATGATAAACATTTGAATCAATTTTTACCAGCCAGCCACAACCATCAGCGGCAACCGGACCTGAATCAAATATAAGCGCATTGGTAGTTACCCTGACAACAGATTTACTGCCGTTTTCTTTCTTGCAACTTGAGCCAACAAGAATCAGGAGTACTACGGAAATAACAAACAAGATCAAGGTTTTAATATATCTCATATGTCCTTTTTTTAACTTTACGTAGTCAATGATGGTTATGCAACAGGCGATTGAAATAATTATACAAGTTGTTAATAACTGGGTGCATTCTATAGCCATCTAAAATAGGCTTTTTGCATAACTTTGCCAGTATAATGGCTTACAAATTCATAGACAATTACCGCGAAAAAGGCGCCCGGAAACAGCTTGTTGATATATTAAAGAAAAAGGGCATCGAGGATGAAGGCGTGTTGAAGGCCATTGGAAAAGTACCACGCCATTTCTTTTTTGATGAAACCTTCTGGAACCAGGCTTATAAAGATATTGCCTTCCCGATAGGCGAGGGACAAACCATTTCCCAGCCTTATACCGTAGCTTACCAAACGCAATTGCTCCATATTAAAAAAGGCGATAAAGTACTAGAAATTGGTACCGGATCAGGCTACCAGTCTTGTATTTTACTGGAACTTGGAGCAAAAGTTTATACTATAGAACGCCAGGAGAAATTATATGAACGTACCATCCAGGTATTGCCATACATGGGATATAAGCCAAATTTCTTTTTAGGCGATGGCTCCAAAGGAATAGCAGAACATGCACCTTATAATAAGATCATCGTAACCGCCGGCGCGCCACTCGTCCCAGACATATTATTAAAGCAGTTGAGCATCGGAGGAACCATCGTAATACCTGTCGGCGATGCCGAAACTCAAAAAATGGTCACTATCCTAAAAACGGCGGAAAACGACTACGAAAAGCATGTGCTGGATACTTTCAGATTTGTGCCATTAGTGGGGGATAAGGCTTGGTAACCCCATTGCCTTTTTTTCTCCCCCTTTAGGGGGCGGGGGGCTCTTATCTTTTCATCGCCCGATCCATCTCCACCTTCGTATCCCGCTCCTTCAAAGTTTCGCGCTTATCGAAGGTTTTTTTACCCTGGGCAAGTCCTATTTCCAGTTTGGCAAAACCGCGTTCACTGATAAATAAGGCAAGCGGTACAATAGTGAGTCCTTTTTCTTCTCCTCGTGTTTGCAGTTTTTTCAGCTCTTTTTTATTGAGAAGCAGAACCCGGTCGCGTTTAGCTTCGTGGTTATAAAACGATCCGTAAGAGTATTCGGCTATATGTAGATTGCGGACATAAAGTTGATTGTCAATAAACGTACAAAAGGCATCATTCAGGTTCGCTTTGCCTTCGCGTATCGACTTAATTTCAGTACCAAGCAATTTCAGCCCCGCGGTATATTTATCCAGTATGGAGTATTCGAAATAGGCTTTCTTGTTCTTTATATATAGATCCTGGCTCATCAGTGCAAATATGCAACAATTTTTATTGAGGTTTAACAACCAGCACCGGCACATTCACCAGGTGACGTACAGAATTAACCGTAGTGCCAAAAATAAGGTCTTTAATAGCCTTGTGCCCATGTGAACCCATCACGATAAACTCGATCTTTTCCTCATTTACGATCTGGGCGATAGAACTTGCCGCCCTGCCGAAACCGATCTTAGCCGTAGCCTTATACCCGACCTCTTTTAATGCAACAACATATTTCTCCAGGTTATCAAAGTCGCTTTGTGTTTCATGGTCCAATATCTCTGTACCGTAATAGCGTGCGCCCGCCGTTTCAACCACATGTATTAAAGTGTAATGCGCGTGTTTGCCACCTTGCATAATAGCGTGCCTGATACAGTCGCGGTCATTATTTGAAAAATCGATGGTGACGGCGATATGATTATAAGATATCGGGGTCAGGTCGGTTATCGTAGTAGCCAATCCATGGGGTACCTGCGCGGGCTGGTCGCGATGTTTGAAAAGCATGGGCTCAAAAAACACATAGAGCAACAAACCGGCAATAGCTAAGGTAATGGGTAGTACCAGGGCATATATCCAAATTGATGACGAAACAGATCCCTTTGTCCAATCGCCGATTTGGTCAACAACCAATTTTGCATTCAGCCCGATGATCAGGATCGCACACGCCCATGCCAGTATTTTAACTTTCAGGCTGATGGCGAATTTCCCCATCCTTTTTCGGTCTGACGTAAAATGGATAAGAGGAACAACCGCAAAACCCAATTGTAAACTAAGCACCACCTGGCTCAATATGATCAGGCTGCCCAAACCACTTTCACCAAAATAGATGATGGTGAACACCGCCGGCACGATAGCCAGGAAACGGGTCAGTAAACGACGTAGCCAGGGCTCGATACGCAAATTAATATGCCCTTCCATAATGATCTGTCCGGCCAGTGTGCCAGTTATGGTAGAGCTTTGCCCTGATGCGATCAATGCTATCGCAAACAGTACAGGGGCTAATGAGCCAAAAATATGCTCCAGTAATTTATATGCATCCTGTATTTCAGCAACCTCGAAATATCCGTTCCTGAAAAATGCGCTTGCAGCCAGTATCAATATAGCGGCATTTACAAAAAATGCCAGGTTAAGGGCAATGGTAGTATCAAACAAATTGAATTTAATAGCTGACTTTATCCCTTCGTCCGTCCGCGTTATTTTACGTGTTTGCACCAGGGACGAGTGCAGGTATAGATTATGCGGCATCACGGTAGCGCCAATAATACCGATGGCGATATAAAGCATTTCGTGACTTATTTTATCGCCTTTAAATAAATTGGTCGGAATAAAACCTTTGGCAATACCAACTGCATCAGGCCCTACGATAAACATTTCGATCAAGAAGGAAAGCCCGATAATAAATATCATCGACATGATAAAGGCCTCCAGCTTACGCATTCCTTTATTCATCAGGAAGAGCATCAAAATGGTATCGGTTATAGTTAACGAAACGCCCCATATCAGTGGCAAATGGAATAATAACTGTAAACCGATGGCCATACCAATGATCTCGGCCAGGTCACAGGCTATAATGGCTAACTGGGCCAGTATATACAGGCAAAAGTTTACAAAACGCGGATAAGCGTTTTTTGATGCCTGCGCCAGGTCGAGCCCGCGTACGATACCCAATCTGGCGCTCAGGGATTGCAATAAAAGCGCGATCAGGTTTGATGCAAATAAAACCCATATTAATTTATAGCCAAACGCGCTACCCCCGGCAATATCAGTTGCCCAGTTACCAGGGTCCATATAGCCAACACTTACCAGGTAGGCCGGCCCCACAAAAGCAAGGAATTTACGCCACCCCACTTTATTTTCAGTGCCTACAGAGCTATGAACATTGGCTAACGATTGTTTTTGTTCGTCACTCATATGGCTATCAATAAATTATTGGTCACTTCGCGGCTGATATGGATCTTTTTATCTCCGGACTGCAAAATCACCGAGTGGTCGTAATCATTAATTTCTGTCAGCTTTATTTTTTTGCCGATCGTCAATTCCATTTTTTCAAGATATTGCAGGAATGCCGAAGAGTGGTCCCTTACCCCCGAAATAATGCCGGTTTCATTAACAGCTAATGCTGAAACGGGTTTCAGTTCATGACTTTTGAATTTGCCGTTACTATCAGGTATCGGATCGCCATGCGGGTCATATTTGGGGTGGCCCATGAAATTATCCAGGCGGTCAACCAGCTCTTTTGATGAGATGTGTTCCAGCTCTTCGGCCACATCGTGCACCTCATCCCATTTAAAATCAAGCTTTTCCACCAAAAAATATTCCCAAAGGCGGTGCTTTCTTACAATGCTGATCGCGATTTTTTCGCCTGAGGAGGTAAGCGTCACGCCCTGGTATTTGGCGTAATTGATCAGCTCTTTATCGGCAAGTTTTTTAAGCATATCCGTCACTGAAGCCGCTTTTGTGCTCAATGAAGCCGCTATTTGATTGGTACTGACACTTCCTGATTGCAGTGAAAGGTGATAGATGGCCTTTAAATAGTTCTCTTCAGTAAAAGTATTCATTTAAGCAAATCTAATAAAAAATTTAGATTAGTCTAAAAAATATAAAAAAATTAATTTCGGCTGAAACACTTTTAAGAGAAATTTTATTCTGTTGAATTAAGAAAAACTATATTTGTAACCATCATGGCAAATGAACTTGACAAAATAGACCTGCAGATCCTTAAAATTTTACAAGAGAACGGGAGAATTACCAACCTACAGCTTTCCAATGAGATCGGGCTTTCGCCTGCACCTACACTGGAGCGCGTGCGTAAACTGGAGAACGCGGAGTATATCAAAAGTTACCACGCACTGGTTGACGAGGAAAAGCTTGGACTGGGGATCAAAACCTTTATCCAGGTATCGCTTGATTTCCATAAAAACAATACCATCCAGGTATTTTTGGACGAGATAAAAAGCATCAAGGAAGTAACCGAGTGCCATCACGTAACCGGTCAATGCGATTTTTTGCTGAAAGTTTATGTGAGCAACATCAAGGCGTATGAGCAACTGATCATGGAAAAGATCAGCCGTATCCCGGTTGTGAAAACCTTTCAAACCATGATGATCATGTCGACCAGCAAGAAGGAGCCTATAGTGCCGCTGGAGTACTGATTTATTTGAAAATTTGAAGATGTGCCGATTTGAAAATTAGAAATCATTTTCAAATCTTCAAATTAGCTAATTGTCAAATTTAATGTATCTGCCAGTCAATAGGTTTCTTTCCTTCTTTCTCCAAAATAGCGTTCGTTTTTGAAAATGGTTTGGAACCAAAAAAACCACGGTCTGCTGAGAACGGCGATGGGTGCGGCGATTTGATGATGAAATGCTTTTTTTGATCAATGAGTTCGGCCTTGGCTTGTGCAAAGCTTCCCCACAAAATAAATACGATACCTTCTTTTTTGTCCGATATGGTTTTAATAACCTTGTCGGTAAATTCTTCCCAGCCTCTTTTTTGGTGCGATGCGGGTAATCCTGCGCTTACCGTCAGAGTCGCATTTAATAACATTACACCTTGTTCGGCCCATTCAGTAAGGTCGCCATGGTTTGGGATGACGAATCCTGGGATATCGGTCAAAAGTTCTTTATAAATATTTTTGAGTGACGGCGGCGATGTAATGCCTTTTTGTACCGAGAAAGATAAACCATGCGCCTGGTTGGGCCCGTGGTATGGATCCTGGCCCAATATCAGCACTTTCAGGTCATCGAATGGCGTTTTCCAAAACGCGTTAAATATATCTGCATTTTTAGGATAGGTTTTGTGGCCTGCTTCCTGCTCCGATTTTAAAAACAGGCGCAGCTTCACCATGTAATCTTTTTCAAATTCCTCATGTAAAACTTTTGCCCAGGATGGTTCTAAATTTAATGCCATAAATATGTGTGCCGATGTTGGTTAAGAGTACAAATAAATAGATATTTGCATTCTGTTTTTATAGCATACAAAATTATGTCAAATATTGTTCGGTTAATTATTTCCTGCGTGATAGCAGGAGCAGGGGTTACACTTTGTGGCTTCGGATTTTGGGGTTGGGGAATAACTGTATTTTTAATGGGAGGCTTTATCCTGCTTACTTTTTTCTTTAATGAAAACATGCTGATCGCGCAGTTTTACCTGCGTAAGGAAAATACAGCAAAGTCAGAAGAATGGCTGGCTAAGATCACCGATTACGAAAAACAACTATATAAAAATCAGCATGGCTACTATAACTTGTTGATCGGTTTGCTGGAATCGCGCAAACAGCCGATGAAATCAGAAAAATATTTTAAGAAAGCGCTTACTTTAGGAATGAAGATGTCGCATAATATCGCTTTGGCCAAACTGAGCTTGGCGGGTATAGCGATGGCTAAACGCAACAAACGCGAAGCACAGATGTACCTATCGGAAGCTACTAAAGAAGATAAAAATAAGTTGCTTGCCGACCAGATCAAGATGATGAAGGGCCAGTTGGCGCAGATGGATAAACAAGTAGTGCGTGGCGGATATCGCCAGTTCTAATTAAAAAAAATAGGCTTTAAATTATTGATTTAAAGCCTATTTCTCTTCAAGCGAACCGTAATAATCAGGTTCCGACGAACGATCTTGTCTTGGTGAAATATGCCTTTCAGCGATGATCATTTGATTATCAGATGGGTTGGCCACTTCAACCATTTTCAGTAAGCTGCGGATAAAAGACAGGTCAAATTTAGTCCTGTTCAGCTTAATCAAATATTCGCTTTCAGTAATCTCCAGAATTGAATTGGTCATAACTTTAGTGTTGGATGTTGAATTATAAAATTAAACGGAATTTCTAACAATAAGGTTTTTAGGACTTTATGATTTTGTTAACAAATTGTAAACAGGTTCGTGATAAATTGGTAGAGACGCAAGATTTTGCGTCTCTACGAAAACCAGGCCATCACCTCATCCTTTGTCGGCATAGTGATGTCAAGCTTTAATTTTTTACGCATTCCGCCGAGGTCGTTAAATACCTTGTTTGGATTGGTTGCTTTCAGTTCTTCTGGTGTGTTAAAGCCCATCTTATTCAGTACGGGTACCCATTCAGCAGGGATGCCGATCTTTACAAAATCTTCAGCAGTAACCACTTTGGCTTTCTTTTCGGGACGCATTTGCGGGAAGAACAACACTTCCTGTATGGTGTGCTGGTTGGTCATCAGCATCACCAGGCGGTCGATGCCGATACCTAAACCAGATGTTGGCGGCATGCCGTATTCCAATGCACGCAGAAAATCATCATCCATCGCCATAGCTTCTTCGTCACCGCGCCCGGCTAATATCAACTGTTCTTCCAAACGCTGACGCTGGTCAATCGGATCGTTTAACTCAGAATAGGCATTAGCTATTTCCTTACCATTCACAAATAATTCAAAACGCTCAACCAAGCCGTCTTTAGTACGGTGCTTTTTAGCAAGCGGTGTCATTTCGATAGGATAGTCGGTGATATATGTCGGCTGGATCAGGTTAGCTTCTACTTTTGCGCTGAATATCTCGTCGATCAATTTACCCTTACCCATGGTGGCATCTATCTCGATACCGAGGTCAGCACAAACGCTGCGCAGAGCGGCTTCATCCATTGCAGATACATCAATCCCGGTATATTTCAGGATAGAATCATACATGGATAATTTGGTGTACGGGCCTGCAAAATTGATCTCGTTCTCGCCAACCTGCACCACGGGGATACCATGCACCGCGCGGGTCACATGCTCCAGGCAAGATTCCACCATGGCCATCATCCAGATATAATCCTTGTAGGCTACGTAGATTTCTACCGAAGTAAACTCCGGGTTGTGCGTGCGGTCCATGCCTTCATTGCGGAACATCTTTCCGAATTCATATACACCGTCAAAACCGGCTACGATCAGTCGCTTTAAATATAATTCGTTAGCTATACGCAAATAAAGCGGCATATCCAGCGTATTATGATGCGTAGTAAATGGCCTTGCCGCAGCACCGCCATGTACCGGCTGCAGGATAGGCGTTTCAACCTCCATCCAGCCTTCTGAATTAAAGTAATCACGCATCGAACTGATCACTTTAGAGCGCTTCATGAATATCTGCTTGAATTCAGGATTTACCGTAAGGTCAACATAGCGCTGGCGGTAACGCAGTTCCGGGTCGGTAAAGCCATCATGAATCGTTCCGTCGTCTTCGCGTTTTACCACTGGCAGCGGCTTTAATGACTTAGAAAGAATGGTCAGGTCCTGAACATGAACTGATATCTCGCCGGTTTGGGTTAGAAATACATAACCCTTTACGCCGATATAATCACCAATATCCAGTAGTTTTTTAAATACAGTATTGTATAAAGTCTTATCCTCATCCGGGCAAATATCATCGCGTTTCAGATAGATCTGGATACGCCCGGTCGAATCCTGTAGCTCAGCAAAAGATGCGCTGCCCATGATGCGGCGCGTCATGATACGGCCGGCAAGCACTACATGCTGATAGGTGTCTGGATTTTTCTCAAAATTATCGGTGATATCTTGCGCGAAGGCAGTCACATTAAATGCTTCGGCAGGGTATGGGTTGATACCAAGGTTACGCAACTGTTGTAAAGATTCGCGGCGTATAATTTCCTGTTCGGATAGGGCAATACTCATAGCTTTTATTAAGGTTGCAAAAATAGGATTTTTTGGAGTTGATTGATATACTAACCTTAACTTTACCAAATGTATATTCAGACTACCGAAACGGTCATCCCCAAATTTGCGCTTGAGCCGGAGCCGGCTACAGGCAATAAAATGTTCCGGATGAATAAAGTCGACTGCGGCATGAGTATGATGCGGTCGGATTTTTTGTCTCCGCACCGGAAGGATTATTATTTTTTTGTGCTGGTGCGGACGGGTAACAGCCGGCACTGGATAGATATGACGCCCTATACCTTAAAGCCGGATACATTTTATTTCACGGTACCTCACCAGGTGCATTTAAAGGAAGAGGCAGAGCCGCTTGACGGTATGATCATGGCTTTTACAGAAGAGTTTCTGGCGCTGGAGGGAAACAGTTTTATTCGGCAATTGCCTATCATACAAAATCCTTATAACGGGCATGAACTGAGTTTGACATCAGAGGATATTGTGTTCCTCGAAGATACTATGGAGAAGACCTATGCGGAATACAGGTCGCACAATAACTGGCAGCATGGTATGCTGATGGCATATGTACAAGTGGTGCTGATCTATCTCAGCAGACTGTATACCGAACAACTTAGTACTTTGGAAAAGTCCCGGGACAGGCAATTGTTAAAAAAATACCTGTCGAAGATTGAAGAATCTTTTATCGAGTTGCACGATGTAGCTGCTTATGCCGACATGCTTAATATTTCTGCTGGTCACCTGAGCGAAGTAGTGAAGGAGCAAAGCGGAAAACCAGCTATCGCTCACATTCATGAGCGGTTAATATTAGAGGCCAAACGCCTGCTTTTCCATACAGAGCAGTCGATCAAAGAGATCGCGTTTCAATTGGGTTTTGAGGATGCTTCTTATTTCAACAGGTTCTTTAAACGCCTGGCGAAGCGCACCCCACAGGAATATCGGCTGAGCAGCCGTGAAATGTACCATTGAAACCCTTAGGAGTGCCGTTTAACTAATCGGGATGGCTGTACTTTTGTGATGTATTATAAAACATCTCAAAATATGAAATCAGTACTAATTACAGGAGCCAATAAAAGTATTGGCTTTGAAACCGCAAGGCAATTATTGCAAAAAGGCTACTTTGTTTATTTAGGTGCCCGTGACCTTGCAAAAGGCTCCGAAGCTGCCAATAAATTGAAAGCCGAAGGATTAAATAACGTTGAAGCTATACAAATTGATGTAACAAACAATACTTCAATCCAGGATGCACGCAAGCAACTTGATTCGCTTGATATACTGGTAAACAACGCAGGTATAGCCGGTGGTATGCCACAAACTGCGGCTGACACTAAAACTGACACCATTCGTGAAGTGTTCGATACGAATTTCTTTGGGGTGATAGATGTTACTAATGCCTTTATCGACCTGCTGAAAAAATCGGATGAGCCGCGAATAGTTAACGTAACGTCGGGGTTAGGTTCGCTTACATTGCATAGCGATCCGTCATGGAAATACTACAAGGTTAAAAGCGCGGCTTATGGCCCGTCGAAATCGGCATTGAACGCTTATACCATTGTGCTGGCTTATGAATTGCGCGACACCGCTTTCAAGGTAAACGCTGTAGACCCCGGCTATACCGCTACCGATTTCAATCATCATAGTGGTCCGGGTACCATAGAGGATGCTGCTGCCCGCATTGTTAAATATGCCATGATAGGACAGGACGGCCCAACAGGCGGTTTCTTTAGTGATGATAATAACCCGGAAACAGGGGTGAGTCCGTGGTAGAAACTTTAGCTTTGACAACTTTTTAAAAGTTGTCAAAGCTTTTAATCCGCCTCAGCTTCCTGCAAATACATTTCATCAATGTCTTTGGCGTATTTCTTTTCGATCACCTTGCGTTTGGCTTTCATGGTAGGGGTGATCTCGCCTTCGTCCATGCTGAAAGGATTGCGTTTTACTTTAAAGTTTTTAATACGCTCAAATTTAGCCAACTCGTTTGATAGGCGTTTGATATCCTGGCCTATCCAGCCTACTATTTCTTTGTCTTCAATAAACAGCTCCGGTTTCTCGAAGAATTCGTTTGGCAGGCTGAACGCCTCTTGTAAGCTTTCCCTCGCAGGCACCACAATAGCAGTGATATATTCGCGTTTATCACCCACTAAAAACACCTGCTCTATTTTGGCGCTTTTCAGATATGTATTCTCCACAGGAGTGGGGTATACATTCTTGCCGTAGGCATTTACGATCATGTTTTTCAGGCGGTCGGTGATTTGCAGGTTGCCTTTATAAAATCGGCCTATATCCCCTGTATGAAACCAGCCGTCAGGATCGATCACCGTTGCCGTTTCCTCGGGCTTGTTCCAGTAGCCCTTCATCACGCAATGCCCGCGCACAATGATCTCGCCTTCTTCAGATTGATAGCTTTCCTTGAATGTATCATGTGTTTGTACGGTGTATATTTCCTTGGTATCCACATTCTGGATACCCACTTCGATGCGGGGAATGATACGACCCACTGTTCCATAGATCACCCGTTCGTTTTCGGTTACCGCCATTACGGGTGAAGTTTCTGTCAATCCAAAGCCTTCTAATACTTTGATACCCAGGTCGCCGAAGAATTCGCCAATGTTTTTGGGTAATGCGCCACCACCGGATATCAGGAACCGGAGTTCGCCACCCGTCTTTTCCTTTATTTTGCTAAAAACCAACTTCTCAGCTATTTTTTGCTGATTCCTCGTGATGAACCCAGGGTTCTTACCTTCTTCGTGGATCAACCGGTACTTTTTACCGATGGCCAATGCCCAAAGGAAAATTTTGGTTTTCGCGCCGCCAGCGGATGTCCCATTCTTCATGGCCTTATCGTGTATCCGCTCCAGTAAACGGGGTACGCAACACATGATAGTTGGCTTTACCTCGGTCATGTTTTTTGCCAGCAGCTCCAGGTTCTGGGCGAAGGCGATTTTACATCCTCTCGAAAGGCAGATATGATAAGTGGCAGTTCGTTCAAATATGTGCGACAATGGCAGGAAAGACAAGAACACATCTTCTTTATTTACCACCTGTATCTGCTCCAGGCTGGCCCTTACGTTCTCGGTTAAGTTAAAGTGAGTAAGCATTACTCCTTTGGGGATACCAGTCGTACCAGAAGTATAGATGAGGCATGAAAGATCAGATGGCAAAATCGCTTCGCGGGCAGCATTTATAGCTGGGCGGTACTTTTCCACGATCATTTTACCTTCTTCTATTAACTCTTTAAAGCCGATCACACCCGCATTCAGGTTGATCTTTTCGGTATATTTTTCATAATCCTCAAACGCCGGAACGATACGGATCAGCGCAGGACAACTATTGGCGATCTTGATCACTTTGCGTAACAGGAACGGGTTGCCCACCAAAATTGCTTTGGCCCCCGAATCGTTTAGAATATACTCGATCTCACTTTCAGACAGGGTAGGGTAGATAGACGCATTTACCGCGCCGATCTGCTGCATGGCCTGGTCGTAAAAAACATAATCCGGGCCATTCTCAATAATAAGGGATAGCCGGTCACCTTTTTGGATACCTATATCCAGCATCCAGGCTGAAATGGCGTCCGCATTGTCGATTGTTTGTTTATAGGATATTTCCACCCATTCATCCTTTACCTTATGAGTCATGAAGATGTGTGTATCAGGATGGATGTTGGCTACAACATTGCGTATAAAGCTTGGTACGGTTGCGCGGTCAGCTACAGAATTCATTTATAATTGGATTTCACCGATAAATATATAGGGATTACACCGATATAAAAAGAAGATTACACCGATTATTGAAAAATGATTACACTGATTATGAAAACGATTACACCCGATTATAAAATGATTGCACCGAATGATAACTATTGTTTTTTAAGTTGGGCTATTGTGTCAATTGTAAGGTCATATAATTCCTGAATGGGTACTGACTTTCTGGAATCTTTATTTATATCTTTCCCTTCTTTCGTCCACAAAGGCGGCAAAATATGGAAGCCGCTTGTCCCGGACATATTTTTTACATCGCTCAGCCAATTATCCCATCGTAAACCGGTATAAAATTTACTTAAGTCACCAGTTAAGCAAAAATCAAGAAAATCAGTGTAGCCCCTCTCCAGCGATTCCCATTTTAATGTATCAGGACTTAAATAATAAACATTACCGACATCTTCCCCGAGGCCACCACCGTTTATTGCAAAAAAGCCTCCGACCGCGTCATCTGCAATCAATAAGAATTTAGGTTGTTCGCCGTATGTTGTAAAAGATTTTCCTTTATTCCACTCCGGCAAGCTTCTGTTCAATCGCTCATTTCCTGAACCGAGGATTCTTACCCATCCGTTATCTATTAGCACCCCTCCTGTAAAGTAAATAATAGCGCCCATTGTTGAACGTGTTGTTACCTGGGCTTGATACAATGCTTCTTTAGCCCTTATTGGATCAGCAGGTAAAACTTCAATTTTATTTTTAGCAGTTTTTAATAAGTCTTTGACGTAAGGCCAACCTGAAGTGTCGACAGTTAATTCTTCTATTGATCTCATTTTATTTTGTGCAGACACTTTTTGATTGTTCAGTACAAATAAGGTTATTGAACATAATATGGTGATTTTAAGCGACAAGCCTTTTAGCTTCATTAAAGATAAATATACAGGTATAAACAAAAAAGACCCCAATTTGGAGTCTTTTCTATTATAATTCATATAGAATATTACACCGAAAAACTCTCGCCGCAACCGCAGGTACGGGTTGCATTCGGGTTGTGGAAGTTAAAACCTTTACCGTTCAGGCCGTCAGAGAAATCAAGCTCTGTACCTGCCAGGTATAAAAACGACTTCATATCCAAAGCCAGTCGTATGCCACGGTCTTCGAAAAATTGATCGCCTTTTTTTATTTCGTTATCAAAGTCAAGGTTATATGACAAGCCTGAACATCCGCCCCCCTGCACCGAAACCCGCAGAAAATAAGAACCATCCAGGCTCGCATCCTGCATCAGGTGATCTATCTTTCCTTTTGCTTTATCTGTTATAGTTACCATTTTTTTAGTCTCAGGTAGCCAGTATCAAGTAGCAAGACTAAGAGCACGACGGCACTTGTCAACTACTGAACTTTGTATTTAGCATCTTGATACCTGATACTAAATACTTGCTACTAATTAGTAATGTACTTTTTCGCTTTCGATTGGCGCCATGCCGTTCTTTACGCGGAAATCATTGATTGCTGCCTTGATCGCATCCTCTGCCAATACTGAGCAGTGAATTTTTACCGGAGGTAAAGCCAATTCTTCAACAATATCCATGTTATCAATTTTCATGGCATCGTCAATTGTTTTTCCTTTAAGCCACTCGGTAGCCAGCGATGAAGAAGCAATAGCCGAACCGCAGCCAAATGTTTTAAATTTAGCATCAGTGATGATGTTGTTATCATCAACCTGGATCTGCAGGCGCATTACGTCGCCGCACTCAGGTGCACCTACCAAACCGGTACCAACCTTGTGGCTGCTTTTATCCAAAGTGCCCACGTTGCGTGGATTGGTGTAGTGATCGATTACTTTATCTGAATAAGCCATTTTATTAATTTTTTAATTTGTGAATTTGAAGATTTGAAAATGATTTTCAAATCAAAATATATAATTCTTTATTATGTGTTAATTTTCAAATATTCAAATTAACACATTTTCAAATTTATTAGTGCTCCGCCCACTCAATAGAGTCAAGGTCGATGCCTTCTTTGAACATTTCCCACAGCGGAGAAAGTTCGCGTAAGTGAGTAACTGATTTTTTGGTTACCGCAATCGCGTGGTCTATTTCTTCGTCGGTAGTAAATCTGCCTAAGCCGAAACGGATAGATGAATGCGCCAGGTCATCAGATAACCCCAAGCTCTTTAATACATAAGATGGTTCCAGCGAAGCTGAGGTACATGCCGAGCCTGACGATACCGCCAGATCCTTCATTGCCATCATCAATCCTTCACCTTCTACGTATTTGAATGATATATTAGCTACATGCGGCAAACGGTGTTCCACATTTCCGTTCACATAGCTTTCTTCCAGCGTGGTTAACTCAGCCTGCAGCCTGTCGCGCATAGCCGACAAACGCTTGGCATCGCTTTCCATTTCCTGCATACACAATTCGCATGCTTTACCGAAACCAACGATGCCCGGAACATTCAGCGTGCCTGAACGCATGCCGCGTTCGTGGCCACCACCGTCCATTTGAGCAGTAACTTTAACTCTTGGTCCTTTACGGCGAACATATAATGCGCCAACACCTTTAGGCCCATACATTTTGTGTGCGGTAAAAGCTAAGAGGTCAATACCGTCTGCAATTACGTCAACAGGTATCTTACCAACTGCCTGTGTAGCATCCGTCATGAACAAAGCGCCGTATTTGTGAGCGATGGCAGAGATTTCCTTAATAGGCTGAATTACGCCGATCTCGTTGTTGCCATACATGATAGAAACCAGGATCGTTTCGCTGGTCATGGCAGCTTCCAGTTCCTGCAGATCAATCAAGCCGTCAGACTTAGGTGATAGGTAAGTAACTTTTCCGCCTAATTTTTCAACATGCTTGCAGGTATCCAGTACCGCTTTATGTTCAGTAACCATGGTGATGATATGGTTACCCTTTTCCTTGTACATTTCAAAAACACCTTTTATAGCCAGGTTATCGGCTTCGGTAGCGCCTGAAGTAAAGATGATCTCTTTCTCGGTTGCACCTATTATTTTAGCAATCTGCTCACGCGCGTAATCCACCGCTTCTTCGGCTACCCAGCCAAACGCGTGATTGCGGCTTGCTGCGTTGCCAAATTTATTGGTAAAGTAGGGTAACATTGCTTCCAGCACCCTTGGGTCCATGGGGGTGGTTGCGTTATTATCCAGGTATATTGGAAGATCCATTTTGGTATAGTTAGTTAACAATACAAAGATAGCTAAAGTTTTTATTTAAAATCATTCAAAACAAGTTGGAATAATCAGATAAACGTAATTATTTACAATATTTGGACATGGAAAAAATAGAGCATATCGGTATTGCGGTGAAAGATATTACTACAGCAGGCGATGTGTACGCTAGATTGCTGAATACCGTTATCTATAAGACTGAAAATGTTGAATCAGAGGGGGTTAAAACAGCATTCCTGCAAACGGGGCCAAATAAAATAGAATTGCTTGAGGCAACAAACCCCGATAGCCCGATCGCTAAATTTATTGAGAAAAAAGGGGAGGGCGTCCACCATATCGCATTTGATGTAAAGGATATAGTTGCCGAGATGAAACGCCTTAAGGCAGAAGGCTTTGTTCTGCTGAATGAAGAACCCAAATTAGGTGCAGACAATAAATTAATCTGCTTTGTGCACCCAAAAAGTGCAAATGGGGTATTGATCGAGCTTTGCCAGGATCAGTCCTGAACCTCAGCCTGTTGCTTTACAGGTAACTCGGCATTGGAATATTCGCTGATCCTGCTCAGGTCTAAGACTATTCGTCCGTCCTCATCGCGATCAAATGCAGGTTTAAACCGGGCTCCCCACACAATATCATCATGTTGATATGAAGTGCGTGAGTGTACGGTTTGTGAAAAAGTATCATCAAACGCCCTTAACAATACGGCAAAACCTGCTTCTGTTTTTTTAAGGTCATCAGGGGTCATATCTTTTAATGGGCTCTTATCATCCAGCGGGTGAACAACGGTCCAATTCAAAGTAAGTAAGCTTACCTTGCGCCGCTCTAATTCAAGCGGGAAAAAGCGTCGCTGTAATTTGCCATTAACATCTTCATTGTAGGAGAATATAATCTCTATTTCCAGGTCGATCAACATGCTGCGGCGTAGATTAGCCAGCCTGAACATCAACCCCTGGCAAGTTTCCAGGTATGGCGCTATCAATATATTTTTACTAAACCTGATCTTGGCTGAAGGACGTGAAAAACGTCCATACAGTAAACCTGTGGCCAGGGCGAATGCCAATAAGCCCATCATAGATTCTAATGCGGCGACACTGTTTGCAACCATCCCTTTCGGACTGATGTGCCCGTAACCAACAGTTGAAATGGTTTGTGCCGAAAAAAAGAATGCGTCCCAAAATTGGCGGTAGAGTGTAGTTCCTTCGGCACCGTCAAGATTGTGGACGCCTATCGCGAGATAGATAAAAGCAAACGCTGTATTAATAACCAGGTAACCTGCCAATACCATCAGCCAGAAACTTGTCCAGCTCATTGTGATCAGCTTATGGTAATTATCAGAAGTGTTGAAAAAAGGGAGCCCCGTTCTTTTTACGTTAATAGTACCGTCCTGCCGAACCAATGGCTGACTTTTTATAACGGGCTGGGAACCAAACCCAAGATCATCTTCGGGGTTAAATTTCTGTTTTTGTCTGATCATATTTCTTAGTTGATTAAGTTGGATTATGTTGAATAAGTTGATTAGGTTGGGTTTGTTAATGATTTAACTCAATCAACCGAATCAACTACTTAACTCAATCAACTCAACATCCACCGTAAATTTATCATTCTGCTTGCTTTTAGGGAAAACTATTTCCATATTTGTCGCACAAATGATCAACAAACTTAACAATAACTGGT
>Ga0105237_10000510_pt1 | contig 54949 bp, 45 predicted proteins | sample KBSC24metaG_FD_81520 | JGI IMG/M metagenome (GOLD analysis project Ga0105237, IMG submission 81520) | Corn rhizosphere microbial communities from Kellogg Biological Station, Michigan, USA - KBS C2-4 metaG | ecosystem: Host-associated > Plants > Roots > Rhizosphere > Soil | place: Michigan, USA... | reverse complement strand
CCAATTGGCGAGGCCCTATCTGGCTGCCATTAAACTACCTGATCATTCATTCCCTCCGGAAATATCATGTATATTATGGTGATAAACCCACCTTTGAATTCCCATCAGGGTCAGGGAAAAAACTGAACCTGAAGCAGATTGCGAACCAACTCACCAAGAGGCTTTTGAAAATCTTTGAAAGGGACGATACCGGGAAATTCCAGTATCACCAAGGTGATCAGCCTTGCTGGGCAAATGAAAATTTCAATGAGCATCACCTGTTCTATGAGTATTTCAATGGGGACACAGGCCAGGGCCTGGGCGCCTCTCACCAGACCGGGTGGACGGCATTGATCATAAATCTGTTACTTGAAATAGAGGACGAATAAAGTTCGTGCAATCGAAAGGGGAGAGGCTACTTACGCCTGCCGCCGCCAATACACAGCCCCAGCTTAAGACCAAGATAGCTTGCGTTGTTCGCCACAAAATTATATTCCGCCGCCAGCCTGAGGTGACCAAGCTCAAAACCTGCCCTGATCATTGATCCAAATTGCGAAGTCCCCGGTATGGAGCTGGCGTCCGAATTTACTGAGTTCGAATCCAGCGCCGCCGTGGTATAGATGCCAGCGCCCGCGCCGATGAACGGCCGGAATTTTGTGTTGGTGAAATAATAATCCAGCGTCGCGATATAGGAGAGATTGGCGTTCCCACTGGAGTTGTCGGGGTTGCTGCCGATGTCGTATAGATGTGCGGTGATCGCGGCTTCCACCCGCAATCCGATTGCCAACGGATCGATCACAGCCCATTTCGGTTCGATGGCGAAGAGGCCGCCGCCGCTGAAGCTCGCGCCCGGCGCCGAGTTTTGCGGGCTGGCATAACCGGCACTGATGTCTACCTTAAAGGGCTTAAAAAGCCGGGCTGATGGCGTTCCGGTTTGAGCAAAGGCAGCCTGGAGAAAAAGCGAAAGGAGAAAGCACTCGAATAGACGCTTCATCATGGGTGATTATTTAGGGGTTAAAGAATAGACGACTGGCTGTTCACTGGCCGGAACAGCTTGCAGAAAAAATCCAGGTAAGTCTAAAGGATAAAAGCCGGAAAAGGAGCAGGTCGGCAAAAGAATAACCCGAAGGTAGGATAACTGCAGAATATCCTGCAAAAAAACTGCTCCAGCGAAGCGGGTGGGGCACTTCTGTGGCGCTGCTCGTTGTTAAACATTTGTCAATTGATCGGACAAAGGAGTAACTTTTTTGATTTTACCTTATCCCACGTAAAGGATACCGTTTTATTTAACCATAAATCACTTATCATGAAAACGAAAATTATACTCGGTGCTTTTGCCTTTATCATTGCTTTTTCCTATTGTGCGACACGATTGGGCCACGGTGTCGGAAATGGCAAAGTCCAGACTACCGGCGGGGGCGGTGTTCGCGGAGGTAGTAAAGCGGGTAATGACTAATCTATATGCCCGGGCTCACGCGGCGGAGCACCGTGGTCCGTTAAATTCTATTCGGCATACCGTGCTATCTCCTGCAAGACATTCTTCAAGATCTTATCAAGGGAATTCTTAGCTGTAATAGCCCACCAAAAGATGATGGCAAGATAGGTGAGCAAACCCCATCCAATCATTGCTGCCTTCATTTTATCCAACGGCAGCGGACTGTCTCTCTCTTCCTGTAGCTTCCCATTTTCAAAGGTCTCATGACCCGGCGTAATTGTGCGTGCAGTGGGATGGGATGGATTTACAGAGGTACACCATCCATGAAGGGAGAAAACAAGGGCACAAAGAAAAAGGGCCAATTTCATGATATAGGTCTTAAGGATTTGGAATAACAACGGATCGATAAAAGTCAATAAAATAAAGGCCATTTGCAAGGCAGAAATGTTAAAGTTTTGCATAAATAAAGTAATGGCCCAGGGGATTATTGGATCGGACTTTGCCTCATCATATATTTCTTCAATTCTACCCATGGATGTAAGTTAGATGTCGGATGATGAGTTAAAAAGGGCTTTGTATTACAAAGTTACTTGGGGCGTATTATATGGGGGCGAGGGCCGGTCGCCGTCCATCAAAACAGGCGGCTACCCTTTAGGGGAATCCCTATATTTGAAAAAACAACTGCTATGCGTAAAAACCTTGCACCTATCGCCATCGTTGCGCTCCTATCCGTTGCCGGTAACCTGTTCGTCGGAACTGCCTCTGCCCAACAAACGCAGGAAAAAAAGGAAGCGACCCTTCGCTCTATACTTTTGGAGCAATTCCGCAACGCCTGGAACAAGGAAGACTGGTACGTTCCCGTTTCCGTCGCCGTCGAAGGCCTCACCGCCGAACAAGCCATGTGGAAACCCGCCGACTCCGTCCACTCCGCGGGCGAACTGGCCTATCATATTCTCTTTTGGAGCAGAGCTCAGCTGGCTCATTTCAACGGCAGCAAATCCGCCGCCTTCAGCGGTAACAACAACGAGACCTTCACCGCCTTTACCGAGGCGTCCTGGACTGCTACCGTCAAGGAGCTGAATCAAGTCATGGCAGATTGGGAAAAAGCGATCGAAACCTGCGACGAGGCCAAACTGAAGAAATGGGCATCCGGCATCGATCATCTCAACACACATATCGCTTATCACACGGGACAGATCATCATCGTCCGCAAGCTCGCCAAAAACTGGGACCCGTCAAAAGGAGTAAAGTAAATTTTTCTATGAAACAAGGAAAATCACGAAGGCGGTCGCCTGCCGTCTGGATATGGATCAGCGTTGGGGTCGTTGTTATTGCCTGTTGGTTCCTGGTCAGAACATACGCGATCGCGTCCTTCACCGTGCCCACGGGGGCCATGGAGAAAACCATCCTGCACGGGGGTATAGTATTGGTGAACAGGCTAACCTATCGCCCGATAAAGAGAGGAGATATCATCGTGTTCCATTTTCCCGTGGGTGACACCGTTATCAACCTGCCCGAGTATCAATCCTTGCGGCCCTATTACGACGTGATCCGGGAATTGGGACGTGGAAACGCGGATTCCGGCAGACAAATCGTGCTGGCCAGCCCGGATGACTATCCACTGAGCATTCGCCCCGTGTCTAAGCGGGAGGTCTACTTAAAGCGCTGCATCGCCGCTGCGGACGACACACTCGAGATCCGTGGTGAGGTATTATATATCAACGGACGCGCGCAAGCCTGGCCGCCGCAGTCGGAGACCTATTTTCGTGTCATCACCAACGGACAGCCCCTCGACGAAGCGGGTATGAAGACGCAGTACGGCATCGATATCACCAATGGTGAAGATATTCGCCCGCTGGGCAATGCGACCGAATATGAGATGCTGCTGACCTGGAAAGCCCGGGATAAAATGCTAAAGGATGGTTTCGCCCGAAAGATCAGCCCGGATATAGACCCCTCTACCGATGTTTTTCCATATGATGGGTTGCATCACTGGTCGAGAGATAATTACGGTCCGTTGTGGATCCCCAGGAAGGGAGCGTCCATACAACTGACGCCACTCAACTATCCAATCTACGAACGTATCATCCGCACCTACGAGGGCAACAAACTGGAGATGCGGGAAGGCAAGATCTATATCAATGATCGCGAAGAAAGCAACTATACCTTCAAAATGAATTACTATTGGGCCATCGGTGACAATCTCCATGGGTCCCAGGACTCCCGGTACTGGGGTTTTGTGCCGGAGGATCATTTGATCGGGAGAGTATCGAAGATCCTGTGAGGCAGCGGCACGGCGACAATGCACGGAGCGAACAGCCAATGTATCGAAACCGGACAGACAGGATATTCTTATCCGGTAACAATGGATTGATGGTCAACGGGATGTTAAAACGGCATCGTTCCTGCATTATTATTGGAAATTCCCTTCTACATGTTCTTACATTTCTTCAAGACCGCCTTCAGGAACCTGAAGATAAATAGGGTCTATTCGATGCTTACGGTCGCGGGGCTTGGAGTCGGCATTTCCGTCGTCCTGGTGATCTTCCTGTTCATCCGATATCAGGAAAGCTTTGATGGTTTTCATTCGAAGAAGGCGAACATCTTTCGTATTCTCACGCTGCGCCCGAATGCGACAGATCATCCTGGGGCGGGTGTGCCGTATCCGATGCCGTCCGCGTTGGCGCATGACTTTCCGGACTGGAAGGTTACGGGGATCTTTGCTATCAATAATCTTCAGGTCCGAACATTGAATGAGGCCGGAAAAATGGAGAAAGGATTTAAGGAAAAGGATGGCGTGTTTTGCGTCGACACTACCTTTTTTCACATCTTTGATTTTCCCTGGCTGGCCGGGGAGGCAGATAAAGCCTTTGCCGACCGGGGATCGGTGGTGTTGAGCAAGGGCACAGCGGAGCGGTATTTTGGAGATTGGCACAAGGCGGTGGGGCAGTCTATCGGATGCCTCGGTCCGAAGAATGTTTTTAAGGTGACGGGCATCCTCGCGGACCCCCCGTCGAATACGGATCTTAAGCTGGATATAGTTTTCTCGTATTCGATCCTGAATTTTGGCGGCAGGTCGGACTGGTGGTCGATAAATGACGCGCATGAGTGTTATGCGATTTTGCCACCGGGAGTCGATACGGCAGCTGTCAACCGGCAGCTTAGCACATTTTCAAAAAAGTACAGAACACCTGACAATAAGAATACGCAGATCGTGGAAGCGCTGAGCGACGTTCATTTTAATACCAATCAGGCGGGTAATTTCAGCGGGAAGACCATCACGAACGAGCGGATCCGGAGTCTTTGGATGATCGCATCTTTTATCCTGCTTATTGCCTGTGTCAATTTTGTCAATATTTCCACCGCGCAGTCGGTGAACAGGGCCAAGGAGGTTGGAGTAAGGAAGGTGTTGGGCGGAGGACGCCGGCAATTGAGGGCGCAGTTTATGCTGGAGACCGGGCTGCTGGTTGTGGGCGGAGTTATTTTGGCGGCGCTGCTGACGTCTCTGTTGCGGGCCGCGATCAGCAAAGTACTTGACATTCCTATGTCGTTGAATTTGTTTGGGGAGCCGGAAGTGCTGTTGTTCCTGGTGGCAACGGTCGTCGTCGTCACGCTGCTGGCAGGTCTGTATCCGGCAGTAGTGTTGTCACAATTCAATCCCATCACTGCACTGAAGGCAAAATTGATCGCGCGGAGCACCAAGGGTCTTTCATTGCGGCGGGGATTGGTAGTGCTGCAGTTTGTGATCGCACAGGCGCTGATCATCGGGACATTGCTCGTCGTCCGGCAGCTGGACTTCTTTTTGCACGCTCCGATGGGCTACGACCAAACGGCGATCGTGAATGTACCTTTTCCGCACGACAGCCTTAGCAGAAGCAAATTGAGCTATTTGCGGAACCGGCTGATGGAGATAAAAGGGGTCAAGTCGGTGAGTTATGGGAGCAACGCCCCGGCCAATGATGATATTTGGTGGACTGACTTTACGTTCGACCACCGGCCGAAGGGCGAGCCCTTTTATGTGATCCATATGTGTATCGATGCCGACTACCTTTCGACCTACTCGATCCGCCTGGCTGCAGGTCGTAATATCACCCGAAACGACTCGATAAAGGAGTTCCTTGTCAATGAGACAACGGTGAAGAAACTGGGGTTTGGGCGGCCTGAAGATGTTTTGAATAAGCAGATCAAGATGGGGTCGGAAGTTGGACCGATAGTAGGTGTGGTGCGGAATTTCTACGGTACGACGCTGAAAGATACGGGTAGTATATCCGGGGCGTTGGTGATGCGGAATAAACCAAGGGACCTGGATGCTGCGGGGATAAAAATGAATGGAAAGGACAATGTGGCGACGATAGGAGCGATCCGGCAGTTGTGGAGTGCGGTGTATCCGGATTTTGTCTTTGACTATCAGTTCATGGATGAACGGGTTGCCAGCTTTTATAAAGAGGAGACGAAACTGTCGACCTTTTATCAAATATTTGCTTGTATAGCGATCTTTCTGAGCTGTCTGGGGTTGTATGGGCTGGCGTCCTTTATGGCAGAGCAGCGGTTGAAAGAAGTGGGTATCCGGAAGGTATTAGGGGCGACTGTCGGACAGATCGTATATCTTTTTTCGAAGGAGTTTGTATGGCTGGTGGGGATTGCGTTCCTTGTCGCTGCACCTATCGCGTGGTATTTCGTTCATAGCTGGGTGGAGGACTATGCGTACCGGCTGCCGATCGGGGTATGGATGTTTGTAGCCGGCGGCATGATGGCCCTGGTGATTGCGCTGGCAACGGTCAGCTTTCAGGCGATGCGGGCAGCGCTGGGTAATCCGGTGAAGAGTCTACGAAGTGAATAAATGGCGTCATCGCATAGCACGAAAAAAATTACAAGCTGTTTTATGGAAACAGACGGCCGGCGAGTCTTGTGTCTATAAAAACAAGCTATGTTATGGGAAGAGCAAAGATACCCCGTAAGAGCACGGCCGTCGATATGACCGCGATGTGCGATGTTGCCTTTCTCCTGTTGTCCTTTTTTATCCTGGTAGCACGGCCAAAGCCACCCGAGGCGGTAAAAATCGTTACACCCTATTCGGTGTCTTCGATACAGGTGGCGGAAAAAGACGTAGTCCTGATATCGATGGACCCTGACGGGAAGATATTTTTTAACGTCAGTGAAATGAATACAAAAGAGAAGAAGTCGATAATCGAGACAATTAGCGTGTCGAAGGGATTGGGCCTGGCTGACGCGGAGATGAAACACTTTTATTCTAATCCAACCGCCTTTATCGGAGTTCCTTTTGCCCAGCTAAAATCTTATCTGGACCTTAACCCAGGTGGGATGACAGCATATAAACAGCCAGGGATACCTGCTCAGGACAGTACCCATAACGAGCTTGTCGATTGGATCCGGGCGGCTGTAAGCGCCTTCTCGAGTAAGAAAATGACTATTATGGTGAGGGGTGATAATTCGGCCAAATATCCGTCGTTCGACGGAGTGATCATAGCGCTGAAGAAAAATGACCAGTTGAAATTCCAACTGGTTACAAACCCTGTGACTGCGCCGCCAGGGTCGGAGCTGGACAGGAAGCAGATGGCCTCGGGGACCAGGAGTTCGGAACTTTAGCGTAACGTGAATGACCCAAATTAAATACGGATCAGTCACTGCGCAAACTGTCAACGGGGTTGCCCATGGCTGATCTTATAGATTCAAAACTGATGGTGACCAATGCGATGGCCAGGGCTACCAGTCCTGCCAACACGAATACAAACCATCCTATTGAAACCTTGTAAGCAAATCCTTCAAGCCATTTGCTCATTCCATAGTAGGCCACCGGGACCGCCATGACAAAAGCAATCAAAACCAGTCTTACAAATTCAGCGGACATCATCACCACAATCTGCAGGACGCTCGCACCCAATACCTTGCGAATTCCAATTTCCTTAAATCTTCGTTCGGCCATATAGGAAGACAACCCAAACAGGCCTAAGGCACAGATGATCATGGCGATGATCCCGAAACTGGAAATGATCCTGGCCACCCTTCTGTCCTCATCGTACTGCTTCTGAATTGTCTGATCCAGGAAAGAATACTCAAATGGCGTATCATGGACCAGCGATCTCCAGGTCCGCTCAATCGTTTTTAACGTCTGTTCAAAATTGGCAGAAGCGACGGACGCAACTACATAGTCATAACGTCTGTTATTGTTCTCCATTTCAAACAAGGTTGGCTTAATCTCCTCATGGAGTGAGTTCTGATGAAAATCTTCCATCACGCCAATGACCTTAAAATCATATTTTTTCCCCGCCCAGTCGAAATGCAGGTTTTGGCCAACTATTTTCTCCGGGGTGAACCCAAGCTTGGAAACAGCTGTCCTGTTTAAAATAAACTTCCGATTGCTATCAAGGTTTCGGCTCTCTGTAAATGATCTTCCGGTAACCAACCTGATATTTAGCAGCTCAATAAATCCGACATCCACCACATTTCGAGTGATATCAACAGCCTTACTTACATCTTCTCCATCGGCATAAAAGTTCATGTCCCTGAATATCGGCGTTCCGGGAATGAAGGAACAACCTGACACTCCCCTGACACTGCTGTTTTGTGCGATCTGGTTTTTCAGCGCATCGTATTGTTTATGTGCTTCGTCGGTGCGAAGAGGCAATACAATTTTTGCATTCGCATTAAATCCAAGGTCCTTGCCTATCATGAAGTCGACCTGGCGTGAGATAATAAATATGCTACATACCAAGGCAATGGCGATCATAAATTGAAACACCACCAGGGTCTGCCGTAATCTGCCAGAAGATCCGCCGGCAGTTAATTTTCCCTTCAGCACCTGAGCGGGCTGGAACGATGTAAGGTAAAATGCCGGATAGCTGCCTGCCAGAAGACCTGCCACTATCGTAAGAGAGAGGGCTGCGAACAGGAAGAACGTCATATTTTCCGAATGGATCGATATGCTTTTATTCGTCAATTGATTAAAAACCGGGAGAGACAATTGCAGTAGAACAAAACTTATGATGGCCGCTATGACAACAGTGACCATAGCATCTCCCAATATTTGCCTGATAAGCATAGAACGGAGCGCACCCAGTGTTTTACGGATGCCGATCCCGGTGGCCCGCCTGGCCGTCCTGGCTGTTGAAAGGTTCATAAAGTTGATGCAGGCAATCACCAATATAAATAGTGCGATAGACCCCACTACGTACAAATATCTAATTCGAGGCCTTTGCCCGACGTCGGACCTGAGGTAGATGTCCTTTACCGGCTCAAGGCTTAAGGTTTTGTAAATACCTTCTGCTTTCATCGCCTCTGCACCGTGCCTGCGTAAAACGTCATTTATTTTTTTCTCAACGGCAGCTTTATCATGACCTGGCACCAGCTTCAAATAGGATGGTACAAAATTTTGACCAGCCCATTCCTTATCATTTAAAACATTTTCGATCAATCCGGCGCTGGTGATGGAGGTAAAAAAGTTTGCCCGGATGTGGCTGTTGTATTTTTCTTTGAATACGCCCGTTACTTTATAGTCGTCCTGCTTTCCGCCCTGACTCATAGTGATTATCTTGTCTAATGCAGGTTCTTCACCAAAGAGCCTGCGGGCAAGTTTGTCGGAGAGAACAACCGAATTTGGCCGAACCAGCGCCTCTTTTGCATATCCTTCCTTGAACTCGTATGTGAATACATCAAAAAGCGTTGAATCTGCCAGAAAACCATCGCTCTCATAGAATAATTTATCCTTGTATCGCATCAGGCTCCGGGCCTTTTCTTTTTCGCCTGTAGTAAAGTATTCCTTTACACCGGGAGGGTTTAAAATACGCACTGCTGCCTCTACTTCGGGTACCTCATCTTTGATGGTCATCGCGATAGGAGGGGAAGTGGCCCCCACTTTATCTTCAACAGATCCGGACTGAAAACTGGTGATGATCCGGTACAAGTCATTTGCCCGTTGATGATGTTTGTCGTAGCTCATTTCGTCCCAGATGTATAGAGATAACAGCAGGCAACAAGTGAGACCGAGCGCAAGACCAAAAATATTGATAAATGAGTATACTTTGTTACGCATCAAATTGCGCAGCGCGAGTTTTAGGTAGCTGGCTAACATTTAGTCCAATATTTAGATTAAAAGTACAAAAGCCCCCCGATTGTGCGAGGGGCTTTTTGGTAACAGACGAAAAGACGGCCCTGGCAAGAGGAGCCCCTGGGCTGCGGCCAGGTTTTCAACTCTTCAACAACATCTTTCTTACAAACTCCTTCTCCGCCTGAAAAGAAGTAAGAGATAACGCCTTATTCAGATAAAAATCACTCTTATCATGTTCTCCTTCCAACAGATACAATTTCCCCAACGCCACGTGCAATAGATAATATTGTTCAAGAAAAGTCTTGCGTAAGCCCTCCAGCACACCAAAAGCAGAAGGCTTTTGGCCATCATAGTAAAGCGCAATAGCATAGCTGAGCGAGACAAAGGGATTGGGGTTGCCGTGTAATAACTTCGTGTACAATTGCGTGATAGTAGTCCAGTCTGTGTCTGCGAAACTTTTTGCCTGGCTGTGGAGGTACGCAATCGCCGCCTCGTAGTGGTAGGAGGAGACTTCTCCCCGGATCTGCGACTGGGTAAAGTAATAATGGCCAAGGGCGATGAGGTCGCTGTCCCACAATGCTCTATCCTGCTCCTCGAGATCCAGTAATTCTCCCGACACTGTAAGTCTCGCACGAAGCCTTGCCGCATTGAACAAGAGCAAAGCGTATAATGCAGCCGTATCGTCGTTGCAAATATGATTGTCCAATAACGATTTTGTCATGATCAGGCTTTCTTCACACAAATCCTCCCGGATGATGTCTTTACCACTGCCTGCCCGGTAGCCTTCATTGAATATCAAATAAATGATCTTATGTACGATGGGCAATCTTGTTTTCAATTGCTGGGGCGTCGGTCCTTTCAGAAATAGATTTTCCATCCTGATCAGGCATTTTGCCCGCGACAGGACCTTGTCAATGCCGTCGACCGTCATGCCCAGCGCCCTGGCCAGTGATTCCCCCCGAAGGTTAGCGACATATTTTAAGGTAATTACCACCTGCATTTTCGAGGACAGGCGGGGGTGTGCGCAGGCGAACAGCAAGTACATCCTGTTATCATCAAAAGGGTCGTCATTCGGCTCCGTAACCTCGTCAATGGCCTGATCTTCTCCGAAAGGGTTTTTGAATGATCTGCTCCTTTTTAGGAAATTGAGGGCATTGTTCCTGCTGACCTTATACACCCAGCCTGCGGGATTGTCGGGGATACCTGTAAGCGCCCAGGTGGATAGCGCCGAATAAAAAGCGTCCTGTACCAGGTCTTCAGCCGTATCAAGGTCCAGATCCCTTGAAAACTGAAGCATGGCCGTTACCATTTTTCCAAAATGGGATTTGTATAATTTGTCAACTGCCTGTTGTTCTTCCTTCATCGCCTAATTCCCTTATATCTTTTACTTCCATGAGAGGACGGACTTCGATGGCCATTTCTCCACGCTGGACAAATGAACAGGCCTGCGCCATGGATATGGCGTCCTGCATATCGACTGCTTCCATAAAAATAAACCCGCTGATACCTTCCTTTGCCTCGATGAACGGGCCGTCGGAGAGCACCTGGCTTTTGCTGACATAGCTCCCGGCGATCCGCAACGCGTCGCCGGATATGTAGCTACCCTTTTCAACCAGGGACTTCACCCATTTATCCATTTCGCGAATGGCATTATACCGCTGTTTTTCATTCCACTGTTTGAGCCTGGCCAGGTCTTCCCGGATAATGAAAAGGAATTTTTCCATAATTTTTCGATTTATTTGGCATTCGTGGGATAACCCGCCCCCGAGCCACCAAAAAAGCATTCGATGGATTTTATTTTACCATTGCTAAAGGTATAATATTCTGCGTTCCGGATGACTTTGTTGTCGGTGGTAGTGAGATTATAGAGGGCGAATGCATGGTCACCTTCCTGGACGATGCTGATGAAATCGACCTTTTTGATATGTTCCGACTGGGGCCAGCACCGCTGTTTGTAATCGGCAAGCGTGATGTGGTCATCAGGGGCGGGGCTTGTGAAGGTAAACCCGTCGGCAAGCTGGCTGGAAGTGATGTTCCAGTCCTTCTTTTCGTAACCCGAAAAATAGGTCTTTATGACGTCTCCGGCATTTTGGGCTTTGACGGCTATCGTTATTCCACAAAACAGGATGGCAAGTAAAATCGAGCGCATAGACAATTTTATACTAAGACAACCGGGAACCGGAAATCCGTACAAAATGGTCCATTATTTTTGGGAAAAATATAGTAGATTGATTATCAATTAAACTAGGGAGAAACATTCTTATGCCAGAGCAATGGAGCAACTTTTTTGTGATGGTGGGCAGTGGCGCGGCGGCGCTTGCGGGTTTGATCTTTGTCGCGATGTCGATCAATCACGAGATCATTATCCGGAACACGACGCATAAAAACCGGGCGATCAATATGCTGACGGGCTTTACTGCCATTTTTATGGCGAGCAGCTTTGCGCTGATCGGGAAGCAGTCTCCCGGGGCGCTGGGCCTGGAATGGCTTATTCTCTGGATCATCGCCGCCATCATCTTTATCAGGGGCTATGTTGTAGCTATCAGATCGGGCATGAGTTTTATAGGATTGAACATACCACGTCTTGGGGGCGGCACCCTATGTTATCTCGCTGAGGTTATGGGCGCTGTTTTCCTCATTCTCGGATACAGCTCAGGGTATTATATCGCGGCTATAGGGGTTATAGTTTTATTTGCGTTCCTCATTTCGGGAGCCTGGCTCCTTATGATCGGCATCTATGAAGACCGGACCAAGTGATGATCGGGGTTTGACTATTTTGCATATCACCAGACCGGAAAGGAAAAATCCGATGGTCATATCCAGCACCTGGGCAATAAAGAAGCTGGTGGGAAAGCCATACCAATTCCAGTAGATCGTGCTGACTGCGGAGCAAGCCACTACACCTAACACTGTAACGATAAGAACCCTTCTCCAGAAACCAGCATATACTGATGCAGCTATGAATACCGCCATCAATACGGATAACAGATTGCTTAGAAATTGCGTACCCAGCTTACCTGCTGAAAAAGGGTTGCCGCCAACGGCCCGGAAAACCAATAAACCGGCAGGCCCATTGCGGAACTTGTTCTCCCAAACCGCGTCCTCCTCCTTTGTGCTATGCCTGAAGTCCTTACCCGGAAAGAAGTAAAGCCCTTGTTCGTCTTTGTTGTTTTTTAGTAATTCTATCAGCTTGTCCTCGTCCTGCAAATGCTTAAAGCCTGCACCAACGAACAATACCATGTGTGAAAAGCCGCCCCAGATAAACATTACGATGCTACCCAACAATGCTGCGCTGACTATTTTTTTTACTGCCATAGACATAAGAATTTATTTATGATATCCTATGTCAAAGTTGAATACAAAGGGCGAATGAAACGTGTGGAAATTGCGACATTCTTATATGTCGATTGCGACAGGGTTTCTGAGTGCAGGTTACCAAACAGCGAATATACGGGCAATACCTCCTGTGGCCTGGCCAATCTTCGGGGCGCCGACGAAAAGGGTAGCACCGGTGGCAGGGATCTTATCGAGATTTGCGATGTTCTCGACGGCCCATTTTCCCATCGAAAATAAGAGACGGTGGCCCGTATAGGTACTGTCCCTGCCCGGATCGAAGGAGATAACGTCCCCGCCGATGCCGGCGATCTGTCGCTGCCGGACGAGGAAGTCTATTGCAGCAGTGGAAAAACCCGGGAAATGTTTGACGCCCTGAGCGTCCAGGCCAAGGTATTTTGGCGTCTTTACCCATTTTGCCCAGCCCGACAGCATCATGACGCAGGAGTGGGCGGGGATCCGGCCATACTTATTTTCAAATTGATGAATATCCTCCGGTGTGATCTCGGTATCGGGGTCCCGTTCTGCCCTCTTTTGGATATCGATGATCTCTACCGGGACGATGAGGTCTTCCAGCGGGATAGCATCCACGGATACTCCAGTAGGGTTAAAATGACTGGGGGCATCGATGTGTGTACCCAGGTGTTCGTGGATATGCCAGGTATTTGCTGCGACGCCATTCTTTGGAATGGTGGCGATGGGTGTCATGCCGAATGGGAAGGTGAGACCATGAACCGGGATATAGGGGAATTCGGGTGTCAGGGTATAGGTCAGGTCTTCCAGGTGATCGAAGCGGAGGGGGCTTTCGGAGTTTTTTGATGGATGGCGGCACCCGATGAGCATGGCGGTGATGAAAAGGCCTGCTGCGGGGATGATCCTTCGGATAGAGATTGACATTGGTCAAAAATATCGTAATACTTATGCGCAGCCTATAGCTTACCAAAAAGTAGGCTGGTACCCTTGCGTTTGATGCTCCAGGTGGTGGCCAGCCAGATTACCAGCGATATTAGGGATGTACTTAATGCCTGTGCCGACCAGGCGGCAGGCGCCCGTCCGGTGACCCTGCTAAGGAGAAAAAGATATCCCATCAACAATCCCCAGGTGAGAATGGTGAGCAGTATAGCTATCAAAATATGATTCTTACCATCCACGAGTATTCTTCTGCCCGCCCATCGACCAAAAATAAATGTGCATATGAACAGGAGTAACGTTACGGATAAAACCAAACTGTTCATCTGCTCGTCTAAAAAAAATAGAATGCCATTGGCAAAATCGCCTCCTGTCTCAGCATAAAACATCCAGGTTTCCAGGACCAAATATGCAAAGAGTGTATATTTAAAAGCCTTGCCGGCTCCAATCTTACGTGCCTGCGATGGGGTATATTTTTGATTCGACGGGGTATGTTTTTGACTTTCCATGACAGGAAATTACAAGATATTCAGATCATGCGCAAACCGGTAAACGGTAACCGACGAGAGCGGTAAGTACCTCTACTTAGCATTCCGTACTCCTCTCTTGTAATTTATTTAGCTGACGATCGCGGGGATAATAGCAGATGCATATGGTCCGTTGAATCAGCATGAATGGAAAATTTATTCTCTTGTATTTAGCGGGTTTGACATTCGGCCTGAAGGCTGCGGCGCAAATGAATGTCGGCAGCAGCGCCGCCCCCAGCGCCAGCGCGATGCTCCAGGTGACGAGCAGCAACAAAGGTTTTCTGCCGCCGCAGGTGGCGTTGACCGGACTGACGGATGTATCGACGATCAGCAGCCCTGCCACGGGGTTGTTCGTCTATTGCACGGGTTCCGGCGGCCTTTCGGCCGGATACTACTATTACAACGGGGCGACATGGGTAGCCTTTGCCAATGGAAATACGCCGTGGTCGAACACGGGTAATTCCGGAACCAGCTCTTCCTCCAATTTTGTCGGGACCACGGACAATCATCCTTTGCTGGTGAAAACGAATGGCGTTACCAAACTGTTTATCGACAGCGCTACAAAATATATCGGGATCAATAATTCGAATCCCCAGGCAATGCTCGACATCATGGGGACGAAGGCCAGCAACAATACGACGCTCAATCTGATCGACAGTGTAAATGATTTTACACAGGTGAATATTCAGAACCTTAGCCTGGGGACAGGCGGGCAGGCAGGGTATACCGCTACAGCCAACAACGGTACCAATACAACTGGTTTTGCGTGGATGGGCATTAACAACCAGAACTTTAATAACCCACAGCCCTGGAATATCGGCGGCGGCGACGATGTTTCCTTTATGGGTTTTGGGAACAACCTGTATATCTCCAATATGTCTACGAGCAAGCCCATTATCTTTACAACGGGACAGGCTGCTACTCCGTATTACGCCGAAAGAATGCGTATTACCAATGCCGGCTATGTGGGAATCGGTACCACTGCACCTACTTATCCCTTGCAGATAGGGAGCTCCATCAATACAAGCATCAGCAACTATGGCTATCTCAACTCCACGTCTCCTACGGGTTTGATCTTCGGATCAAGCGGCACAAGTCCTTTTTCTATCTATGCCGCCGGACGCATGGCGGCTTCGGAATTCGATGCCTTTTCCGACCGCAGGATAAAGGAGAAGATCATGCCGATGGACATCGATAGCGCTTCCCATCTGATCGGCACGCTACAGACGGTGTCGTATGAATATATCGACAAGCCGGTGAAAGGCGACCGACGGAAGATCGGGTTTATTTCCCAACAGGTGGAGCAGGTTGTTCCCAGCGCTGTCAACAAAACGAGTGAGTTTATTCCCAACATCTTTACGATGGTGACGGACGGGACGTCTACTGTGGCCTGTAAGACAAATGATATCAGGGAAGGTGATGAAGTGAGGGTATTGACTTCTACGGGGGAAAAAATTGTACACGTCGCCGCGGCGTCACCCGAACATATTACGCTGGACTGGGGCGCAGAACGGCCGGAGACGAAATATTTTGTCTATGGCACAAGAGTACATGATTTCAGAACGATAGATTTCGACCAGCTGACCACCATCTGTGTAGGCGCTATTCAAAAACTCCAAAAGGACAATGAGCAGATAAGAAAGCAATTGGAGATCCTGTCCAAAGCCGCGAAGATGAGCAGGAAAGAAAGAAAGCGGCTGTTCCAAGACCTGCCTTAACAATCATACATCCGAACCCTTTAATTATAAAGCGATGAAATTGTCCATTGCCCTGGTGATCGTACTCCTTATTCAAAACGCCAGCTTCCGTGGTTACTCGCAGAACGCCGTAAAAGGCCCCGTAGGTCTTTATGGCGTCTCCTACAATGCATCGACGACCCTGCTAAGCGGGGGCTCCATTTATGTTGGCAGCGGAGGGAACTGGTATCTTGGCGGAAGCATCATCGGGGAGGATAAGGGGACTCCAAAAAGTGTATCGTCTACGGGTCAGTCGGAAGTGATCACCTTCGATGGTACGGGCAAAATATCGAATGCTGTCGCCACTCCGGGACAGGCAGGCAATTATATCAATGGTTATGCCGTCACCACCGGCACTTCGGCCTCTTCCCTGGTCCTGCCGGTAGGGGGGACGTCTGCCGTATATCCCTTCACGGTCCCGGCGGGGACGGCGGTCAAGGTGGCCTATTTTGATGGATCCGGCAGCAGCACCAGCGTGCCGGTCAACGGAACGTCGACCATCGAGTTCAGTCAATATTATGACCTGCCGGCCGGATGGCCGGCCGGCACGTATTCTCTCGCCTACCCGTCCGGAATGATACCGAACAATAATGCTATTCTTAAATCTACCGCTGGGAGCAGCTTTTCGCTGGTAGTGGACATACCCAATCTCTCCACCACGGCGGGAACGGTGGTTTCTGCATCCCTCCCTGCATCTACGGCGTCAAGATTATACCTGTCTACTTCGGCTGCGCTGCTGCCTGTCCAGCTAAACTATTTCCACGGAAGCCGTCGTCCGGGGTATAATCTTCTTCAATGGGCAGTAGGCGAGCCCCGGCGTATCGATCATTTCCAGCTGTACAAACAAGAAGGTCAGGCCAGCCAATTTTTGTCCGTCTTTTCGGTGCGGGCCAGTGACACGGTGTCCGCGTATTCGTGGCAGGACCCTGCTGATACGGCGAGCGCTTATTACCGGCTGGCTGTTGTCAGCAAGAGTGGGGTAGTTTTCATGAGTCAGGTGGTCTTCCTTCCGGGAGAGGACAATATCGAGGCTGCCGTCGCTGTACACCCCAATCCGGCCAGTTCGGTACTTACCATTAGCCTTTATTCCCGTACTACGGAGGATCTTTATTGCTCGATCTTTGACATGGCGGGTCAGAAGATAGCGGCAAAAGTTGTTAGAGTGGAGGGGCCCTCGAACGTTCAGTGGGATATATCAGCCTTTCCGAAAGGGAACTATATGCTGAACGTCCGGAACGGCCAAACGGGTAAGTCCCAGCATGTTCAGTTCGTCAAGCTTTGATGAGCATACTATGGCTGGAGAGTCCCGGTCCTGTGACTTATTCGCTGCGCAAGGACTCCACCGGATTGGCCATTGCCGCCTTCATCGACTGTAACCCGACAGTGAGTACGGTGAGTATCATCAAAGGCGCTCCTGCCAGCAAAAAGACATCCACTCCCAGGTCGACCCGATATGCGTAGTCCTGTAACCAGCGGTGCGTAAAATACCAGCCTGCCACGGAGGCGACCACCAGCGCGATCAACACCAGCATTACAAAGTCCTTGCCCAGCAGTATGAGGATATCCTTTACATTTGCGCCCATCACTTTCCGGATGCCAATCTCCCGTGTCCGCCGCGCCGTTGTGAAGAGTGTCAGTCCGAACAGCCCGATGCAGCTGATAAATAATGTGATCCCCGTCGCGATGTTCAGCAGCCATTCCATGGTCTGCTCCTTTTTGTAAAATTTTGCCAGGTCTTCATCGAAAAACGTGTATTCGAAAGGTTTATGGGGGTATACTTTCTTCCATTGCCGCTGTACCCGGGCAATGATGGCATGTGCGTCACGCGCAGACTTTTCTTTCGTGTCCAGGCGTACTGCCAGATCGGTACAGGCTATGCCCGCGATGAGCAGCGGCCGGATCGGCTCTTTATACGAATATTTATGAAAATCCGCCACCACGCCGACGATCGAAACATTCCTGTTCCAGGTATACAGCTGTTTCCCGATGGCTTCGGAAGGGTTTTGGAACCCCAGCAGTCTGGACAGGTTCTCGTTGATCACCACCTCCTTTAGTGTATCACTCGGGAAGATATTTCGGCCTGCCAGCAGTTTGATATCATATAAGGGGATATAATGTTCATCCGCTTGAATAGCTTCCACCCGGATGGGATCCTCGCTCTTTGCTCTATACCGGACAGTGAATATCCCCCTGTCCATACCCGATGGCGGCATATTCGAACGCGAGATATCGGCCACACCCGGCAATTGTCGGATCTCCTCCAGAAGAACCCTGACCTTGTTCACGCTGTCCTTTCTTTCGTCCGTATCAAAAAGAATGATCGCATCCGACCTGAAACCAAGGTCTTTGTGTAACATGAACCCGATCTGCCGTCCTATGGACATTGTCCCGATGATAAACAGCAGCGAGACGGTGAACTGGAATACGATCAATCCCTTCCTCAACAACCATTTTGATCCACCCCGCGGCGCTCCTGTTCCTTTCAGGCTGCTCACCGGCGAATGGAGCGAAAGTATCCTTGCGGGATAGAGCCCGGCCAGCAGGGTCACTGTAATAGTGATCGCCGCCAGGAACAACAGGTTGGCTGGTGCAAAGGGTATGAAACGGATCTCCACGGGAACAAATTCCCGGAACACGCTGAGCACCGGGCGCACCGCCAGTACGGCAAACAGCCCAGCCACGAGCGTCAGCAGGAAGGTTTCCATAAGCAGCTGCAGGATAAGGTGGCGCCGGTCGCTACCCATCACTTTGCGGATGCCGATCTCTTTTTCGCGGGTTAGCGATTGGGCCGTAGCAAGGTTGACATAATTGATGATGGCCAATACCAGGATGAACGCCGCAATGCTCAATAATGAATACAAGGTCGACAACTGTGAGGTGCGAATGTTCCCATCATCAAAGCCCGGTGGAGTAAAATGCACGTCACCCAGCGCCTGCAGCGCTATACGCGGGTAAATACCTTTGTCATGGTCGCGATTGTGATAGAGGGTGGTCAAAGCGCCTCGCACCTTATTCAGATCCGCATGTGACGTTAGCCGGACAAGCGCCGATACGAGTTCAGGAAATTTGTGTTCCTGGTCCGGGGCGAGCCCCAGGCTTTGGAGAAGGAAGCTGTGGTCGATGGTGGCGAAGGAGATAAAGTCCGTGTAGGGGAAATCCGTATGTCCATCCCAGTCACGAACAACCCCGCTGACGTTGACCCGTAAGCTGTCCTGGTAGACGATCTCTTTGCCGATGACCTCATTCAGCGGATCTTTCCCAAAGTATTGCCGAGCCCGGCTCTCTGTCAGCACGACGCTGAACGGATTGACCAGGGCTGTCGATGGATCGCCCGCCAGCCATTCATATCCCATGATCCGGAGATACTCCGGAACTGCGACGATAGATGGTGTGTGATACGATGTGTGCTTTCCTGCCGTGACGACCATCGCTGTATCGTTTTGCAGGACATAAAAGGGCGCTACCAATTCCACTCCCGGGATATTCTTTTGCATCGCGCCGGGGATATCCGCCGCCACAGCGGGTACCAGACGCGCTGGCTCATCCTTCATGTATTGCTCGTAGGAATTGATCCGGTAGGTCCGCCGGGCTTCGGGGTGGCCGCGGTCAAAACTGAACTCATAGCGGACGATGACCCAAATGACGAGGCTGGCGCAAATGCCCAGGGCCAGTCCAAATACATTGATCGTTGTATACAGGCGATGGCGAATCAGCATACGCCAGGCGCTGGTCCAATAGCTCTTAAACATGTGGGTAGTTGATTTAGTTGGGAACTCCGGCTGGTAAATGGACGGCATATACAATGCCGATGGGCTAACTAATACAGTATCAATAACATCGACGACCCGGGTCTTTATAGGATGTCCGTTTACGATACATAAACTGTCCGATAGGATTCAGGGGTTGGGATGGTTGGTAAATATCGAGCGCCAGCTTCTATTATTTTGCAGGATCTTTATAATATGGCCTATTCTTTTGAACCACAGGGGGAGCACTTCATATTCCTTATAATACCATGAGATAGGTTTATTCAGGTGCCTGGCGAGTTTTGGGTTTTCTTTCAGCAGCAATTTGTTGTCAAATATCAGGTCATTCAGAACCAGGCTGATTATCCTGTCCCTTTTATCTTCAATTATCTTTTGTACCAGGGCGCTATTCAGGCCGATGGAGTCCCAATCGACGCGGGATATCTTATTGAGGAACGTCAGATATCTGAGCACTCTTTCTGTGATATCGAAATCCCAATTCTTATTTTTTACGATGTCTTCGAAATATAATTCTATATGCAGGGTTATTTCCTCGTCCGAAAGACAGGCCTTCAGCCCCTTGTTGAAGAATGTTTTAAAAGATTCAATATGATTTTTTCTGTATTTATTGTATTTATCGATGTCGGAGTAGATTGCCGAGGTCAGGGAATTCGAATGTTTCCTATAGGAATACAGGTCCGGGTGATCGATAAAGCGGGTCTTGAATTTCGGGAATGCCCTCAACCAGAAATCCATATCTTCCATTCGAAATTTTGTTATATCGTATCCACCCAATTGTTCGTGCACGGCTCTTTTATAGAGAAAACAGGCGCCGACTACGCATTTGAATAATATTTCTTCCGGAATTCCCGCGAATTTATCCATTCGACGACCGGACGCATCGATGACGTGATAAGATGAGTAGATAATGTCGGATCCTTCAGCCCGGATATTATCTAACAATATCTGTAAAGCATTCTTCGCAAATAAATTGTCATCAGAAGTCCAGGTGAAATACTCTCCACCGGCATGAGAGAATCCTTTATTCAATGAAGCGGGCAATTCCATATTGACCTCATTGCGGATACCTTTGATCCGGTGGTCTAACCCCGCGTAATGTTCAATTATAGAAGCGGTGGCATCCGTCGAACAGTCATCGACCAGGATCAGTTCAAAATTACCATAGGTCTGACATAAACAACTTTCTATCGACTTTTTCAAGTACCGGGAACCGTTGTAGGTGGGCAATATGATGGAGATCAGAGGCTGCATCTTGTTTTCTAAAAGAGACGATTTAATAATTAACGAGCAAATACTCTTCGATGATCGAATTCCATTTTATATCCCATTGATCCTTTCTGAAGGAATTGGCGGTTAACAAGGCATTGGAAGCGAGTGTTTTCAGGAGTCTTCGGTCGGTGATCAAACGTTCTACCGCATTTATCAGGTTGCCGGTGTCAGGATTGATGAGCATTCCATTAAAGTTATTCAGGACCAGGTTTGGCAAGCCGCCTATATTTGTAGCGATGATCCCGTTGTTGGTTGCCATGGCTTCAAGGCAGGACAGTGAGGTCCCTTCGGCAAAGGAGGTTGGGATCAGCGCTATATGGCTTTGATGATAAGCCTGGGCCATCTCTTCCATATTCAGCTCGTACCAGGATATCTGAGATCTGAACTTGTTGATAAATGTGCGTGTAGCTTCAGCATCCTCGCGAACGGCCTGTCCGACAAACTGTAAATTTAAATCGGGGTATTTGGGCAGAAGGTATGTGAATGCTTCGATGGTGGTATAAAGACCTCTGGCTTCGTAGAGGCGTCTTGGATATATGATCGTCAGCGGGCCATCAAAATCTTTTTCAACAGGCGGGAACTGGGTCCCGTCTACATAATTTGGAACGTATTCGCATTTCGATGCCAACTCCCAATCGTATGTCCTGAGCCAATTTATAAAATTCGTATCAACACAAACGGTTTTTGAGCAGTTCTTTACCGCCTTGAATATTCTGCTGTATCTGTTGAAGTCGTAATTGGTAAGCCTGGTAAATTTATCATCCCAATATATTCCATGATTAATGCCAATGCTGTTGGAAGAATAGTGCAGGTTGCACGCAAGGTCAAGCGGAGATGCTATGACCAGGTCGGACTGCCGGCAATAGGAGTTGTACCTTTCGGAGACCTTTTCCATGTCATAACCGGATTTGGAGGGTAATCCAATGACAGGGATGTTGTTATAATCTTTGTTGAAGAATGAGTTGGCATTTTGGAGGATCCTGACATGCAGGCCTCTTGCCTGGCATATTCTTGCCAGGTCGAATACGTAGCGTTCGGCCCCTCCCTTATAAAGCACTTCGCCGTCCCAGTCAAAGAAGTTCACATTGATGATGTCGACTACTCTTGTTTTCGGCAGGGCCGGAGCTTTTTTTAAGGTGTCGGTCCGATGATTGAGTTTGGGGATGACGGGAGCGACGAGTGTTTCCCATCGATGGTCGAATGAAAGTCGTTCGTATTTTGACTCGACGATAGATGGGGTTGGGGAGTTGGCGAAAAACCGGACAAATTCGTCTGCGCCGAATAAATTTATCGCATCCTTATATTTCAGCAATGTTTTTGTCGGAGTGGCAACAACGGGTTTTCTGCAGGCGAAGTATTCAAACAGCTTTAGAGGACTTACCGCATCCGTCGCGTCATTGACAATAAAGGGGATTATGCAGAAGTCAAACTGGTGCAAATAATACTTAAGATTGCTGTATTGGACAAAACCCAGCAGGTGAAAGTTCCTGTATTTTTTCAGCTTGTTGACGGTGGACTTGAGTTCTGCGCTTTTAGCGGGGGAAAAGGTTGCGATGGGGCCGATCATGAAAATGTCGGCATTGTTCAATTTCAGGAGCTCTTCAATAAGATTGAAGTCGAGGAGTTCGCTGATGGCGCCGTGATAACCGATGGCGAGACCGTCCGGCCGGTGTCTTTTCAGGGTAAACTCCTCCGGGATACTGTCCTGAGACATTTCGAAATCCTGCGCCCACACGCCATTTTCGACCAGCAGGGAATTTCTGGCCGCGGCATTTCGATGATCGTATAATGCCTGGGAAGAGTAAAGGATCAGGTCGGAGTATTTAAGAAGAAAATCATTGTCCTCTTCCATGGCCTCACAGTAGTTGGAAAATATTTTTAAGTTATCCAGGACATCGTAGATAAAATAAGCGTCTTCAAAATAGTTGATCAAATACTTATAGAAAGGGTAGGATATATATACGATCGGATTTTTTTTCTGAAAATAGGTAAGACATTCTTCAAAAAGGTCTACTACATACAGGCGGGGGGATAGTTTTTGGATCATAGACCTGTCATGTGATTCGGCTATTTGCATCATCAGACATAAATAGCCGTCCTGTGCGATGGCTTTTAACAAATGCTCCGGGCGTTGTTTTATAGATATATCATAGCTTAGCGGGTAAAGCACTACACCCTTATGGCCTTTTTCCTTTTTCAGGATATTCAGCAGATCGATCATCCTGTTCTCTACCGGCTCTTTTTTATATTTTGTGTAGTAGGTGTCCTGCGAACGGGTGTCTCTGAGGTATGCGTTCTCCGAGCGCCGGTGGCTGCTTTTTACAGGGATGGTGGGTTTCTTAAAATTTTGTGTGTTCAGGTGTTTAAAGTCAAAGGGCTTGAACATTTGTTTGAGGGTATATCTAAACCCATTGACCTGCCAGCAGTTGACAAATCTTTTCGCGGTGCCGGCCAGACCTCTTTCTTGCAGATGGTATTTGAATTTATGCAGCATTGCTCCCTGTTTATTGATTTCCTTTGTCGATGAGGTCTGATAAGGTGAGTTTAAGATTGGTAAGTTCCGGGTATGCCGAATAGATCAATAATATTTGATGACCATTCCAGTAGCTTGATGGATATTCAGCCGCATTCAAAATAGAATAGGTGGTTAAAAAATGTGAGGATCTTAGTGTGGAAGGGATATTAACAGTCTCAAATGTGTAAAAGTGTTCGAAATGCCGGTCGTACTCCTGAAACGGGATTAAGATGACGATAAATTTGGCTGCAAAGCGGCTCAGTTTTTCTAAAATGTCCCAGGGGTTATCGAAGTGTTCCAGCGTATTGGACGAAAATATTATATCGAACCGGGGGAAGCTCTCTCCCTTTAGAATGTCGGCAGCGATGAAGTCGATGGCAGGGTAAGTTGACCGGGCTTGTTCTATGGCAACCTTTGAGAAATCTATACCAGTTATGTTTTCCAATGATAACATTTCCTGTAGGACGTTTGTGCCATTTCCCATAGCACAACCCCAGTCGCAGAAAGAAGGCTGGTGTTGTTTGATATAGTGAATAAACCAGGCAGGAAGGTTTTCTACAGCGATCCTGGAAAAGAATTGGGACTGCTCGATGCCATTGTTCTCTTTCCAGTCAGCGAGAAATCGGCGGTCCCAATATTGGGTGGAGTTTATTTTTTCTGAAGCAATCATCACGTACGGCTTGTTTTGCAATACTTGCTAAAACCGTGCCACCGCAAAGGCTACGCGACGGCTTTGATAGTTGGCGGCTGGATCGCTAAGCAGCACCGGATCGGCCTCGCCGGCTGCGGCAGCGGTCAATCTGTTGCGGGATATGCCTTTCTTTTGCAGATATCGTGCGACGGCCTTGGCGCGTGCTTCGCCTATCTTTTTATTTTCCATTGTCCTTTCGCTGTTGCAATAATGACCTATAACGGAAAGGTGAATATTTGGGTGCTGTTTCAGAAGGTCGATCAGACGGTCCAATTGGGGTTTCTGGAGTTCGGGAATGGAAGTTTCGCCCACGATGCCGAAGACCACGGGTTCGTCTACGATGGCGGCTTCGTCGTCGTTGAGCCCTGATGTTGGCGACGTTGTCGCCGGGGTGGCGGCTGTCTGGGATTGGGTGGCTGTATCGTGTCGAACGACCGGTTTGGACCGGCTGTGTCCAAAGCTTAATCTGATCTGCATACCGTAGGATAGCAACGCTGCCTTGCCGGCGTATTCCGTATTCAATACGCTGTTTGACTGTGTCCCGTTGGTGCCCTTGGGGCTGTATGTTATGATCGGAAGGTTATCCTTATCGTCTTTTAAACTGGTCAGGCCGTAGTCGACAAAAAGGCCGGCATAGAGTGACTTCCCGGACGAAAGTTTGAATATCAGGCCGGTGCCCGCGCTTAGGGCTGCGGCAGGTTTCAATTTTAATGTACCGGTGGATTCCCAATTTTTGAGTGTCCCAAAGCCATGCTGCGGCAGATCAGACAGCTCCACATTAAAGTCGGGATAATAGCCTGTAAGGTCCACCTGTCGTGCGGAGATCTGTGAATTTGCGTTGAAGGGAATGAATAGTTTTGCGCCGCCATCGATGTACCATTCCATGCCGTCACCACCGGTATGATATTGCAGCAGCAGCGGAATGCCCGCAGCAATAAAACGCTGTGTCTCCTCAAATCCCGTGAACTTCAGCCTGTATTGAAATGCGGAGCCTACAGCGTCTACGGCGCCGTAACTAAAAGTCTTGCCATCCTGTAATGTGACCTGGGTACGGTAGAGGCCGGCGCTGATGCCGGTGAGAAAATCCAGTTGACTGCTCAATCTGAATGTATAGTTCAGTCCCAAAGAACCTGCGGGCAGCAGTTTGGCCTGACCATTCTTTATGGAGTACTGCATCCCCTGGAGCCCGCCGTCCAGCCCGATACCAAACTGAGCGTTGGCTTTCGCTGTGATTGCGATGAAGCAGATGGTTATCCCTATTATTTTTCGGATCATTTTATCGCTTTCTACGTTTATGTCGGTGTAATATCAATTCGAGACCAGGACGTTCGTACTTGCCATTTGTCCATTGGTCAGCAACAGCCTGACGATATAGATGCCGGGTCCGGAAGGCATCGTTACCTGCATCGATGGCTGAACGGATGTTATCTGTTGCCATACCTTGCCGCCGAGATCGATGATCTGTAAAACCGCTCCCTGTAATGCCGAGGCCGTGTAGCTGGTGGTCACATTGACGCTTGCGCCTGCGCTAACAGGGTTTGGAGCCACTTTTATCCCCGTGGCTACTATGGAATCGCCGGTAATTGTAAGTATACAGGTCTGGATCTGCCGGCCGGATGCATTTGTTGCTATTACATAGAATTGACCTGTCAGAGTAGATGATTCGCTGTAATACGGATTGGTTGCCCCCGGAACTTCCTGACCATTCTTATACCATTGCCATTGAACAAAATTGCCGCTGGTATTGTCGAAAATGATCAGATCGTTGAAGTGTTGCCTTATAAGCGAGGAAGATTGATAAAGGAGGGTATCGGCCACAGGCTGTGCCGCGTTATGACTGGCGTCCCCGGGCTGTGTGGCGGTAATAACCGTACTACCCGGTCGCAGCAATGTCAATACACTCCCCGAGACGGTGGCTATGCTCGTGTCTGCTACCGAATAGGTCACAGGCAGGCCGCTGCTGGCGGTGGCGGTCAGCTGCATGTTCGTACTGCTGTTACACCCAACGAGCAGGCTTTGGGTCCATGTGATATGTTGTTGACCGGGCGGTTGGGTGGACGCTGAAATGGTCAGGGTACTGCCGGTGAAGCTGATCGTATAGTTGTGGCCTGCGCTCAGGCTGCCCATGGTTATGGGGTAGCTGCCTGCCGCCTCGCCCGGAGTGCGGGTCAGGCTACCGGTGAATACTCCGGTATTATCTCCATTCACGAAACCGCTGGTCGTGTATGTGAGAGGCGGATCTGCGGCACCAGCTTCCTTTGTCTGTGGATTTGCGGTTACGGTCAGGGTCGCCGGATTTATGGTGAGTGTTCCTGGCTTATAGGTAATCTTATAGTTGGAGTCCACGGCACCGGAGACTGTAATGGGATAGGCGCCAGCTGCGGACGAGGAGGTTGCGGTTGTGGTTATGGCGGGTGCGGTACTGAGGTGTGATGCATCGTCGCCGTTGACAAATCCGGTGTAAGATGCCGTCAATGCCGGGATTGGACCTCCATACGTGCTCGTGGCATTGGCGGCTGTGATCGTCAGGGCGGCCTGGCCGATGACCAGGGTATAGTGCTGTGAGACTGTATCGGAGACTCCGGCCTGACCTGTAGCGGTGACAGCAAATGAATATGACCCTGCGGCGACAGGGGTACCGGACAGCGCTCCGACGCTGGACAAGGACATGCCTGTGGGAAGGCTTCCCCCCGACACGGAGAAAGAATATGTTCCATCACCGCCAGTGACTTTCAGGTTCTGCGTTTGATAGGCTGATCCATATTGGCCGTTGGGGACCGAAGCCGGGGAAATTTTCAATTTTTTCGCTGCTAAAATTGTCAACGAGCTGCCTGTAAAACTGATCGTATAATTGCGGCCGGCGCTGAGATTGCCTTTTGTTATGGCATACCTGCCTACGCCCTCCCCGGGAGAGCGGCTTAGCTGGCCGGTGAATATCGTCGTATTGTTGCCATTTACAAAACCACTGGATGCGTAAGTGAGTGCCGGGTCCGGCGCGCCGTAACCCTTCGTCTGCGCGTTGGCGGTGACGGCCAGTTTGGCCTGGGTGATGACCAGGGTATAGCCCTGTGAGCCTGAAGCTGAGCCTTTGTCATTACCGTTGCCGTTACCATTGCCATCACCGTTGCCGGACTGACCCGTGGCGGTAACGGTAAAAGAATATTTATCCGCAGCGGTGGGGGTGCCAGACAAGGTTCCGTCTGATGACAAGGATATGCCGGGTGGCAGGCTGCCTCCGGAAACAGAGAAGGAATAAGTCCCTTTACCACCTGTGACCTTCAGACTTTCGGCTTTATAGGCTGACCCATATTTCCCATCAGGGATCGTAGTTGGAGAAATGTGCAATTTTGCGTCTGCGGTCGAAAAAATTTGTGGATCATTTTCCCCAGCGGGGGTGAAGGATGGCAATGTATAGGCCAATCCAATTAAACAGCACGTAACGATAAATTGTTTCCCTTGCATAAAGTAGACAGATAGAGTTGGGCTACGTTGGTAGGGGTAAATTATTAGTCCAGAGTGTCTTTATGCAATTGTTATTCCCCCCTTTGGTAAGGAAAGAGGGGGTATGTATCTTTAAGACGATTATGATCTCTTTTCTCGCCCGTCATTCTGTAGTCGATGTCCATTACCATCAATGCTTCCAGATCGTTGTGAGCCTGGGGAGCTCCATTGACAGCGTCATAGACGGCAAGGCGTACCAGGGGCTCAGCGGTTTTTTTGTGAATCAGTATATTACCCATTCCTGTCAGGCGCAGGATACGGAGGCGCTGGTGTATTTTATCGATGCCGAAAGCCATCCGGGCTGGCGGCTAAAGAACATGCTGGACGGAAAGCCATTTATACCGATAGATGCTATACCGCCTGTAACGGATACGAATATGGTCCAATTCGCGGATGATCTGCTCAGCCGGCTGTTGCCGGGATCTTCCACGCAACGTCCTCTCGATGACCGGATCAGGGAGGCGTTGACATATATCGATGACCGGCTGGACAATCCGCTGGTGCTGGATGAGGTTGCGGGCCGGGTGTTTCTATCGGCGGAGCGCTTTCGCCACCTTTTCACCCAGGAGACCGGCGTGCCTTTTTCGCAGTATGTTCTCTGGAAACGGATCAAGCAGGTGATCTTCCAGGTGCTGCAACACGGGCTGCCTATGTCCACCGCCTGTGTCCAGAACGGCTTTACCGATCAATCCCACTTTACCCGACTGTTCCGCCGGACCTTTGGGGTTTCCGCCAAGCAGCTGCTTAAGAATAGCCGCTACGTACAATTCCTTACGCCGTATGTGCAGGTAGCTTTGCCTTCATAAAACAATAATGTATATGAAAGCAATACAAATTCCTCATTATGGAGGCGCCGATGTGCTTCGGCTTGTCGAAATCGACCGTCCTGTGCCGCGTGATGGAGAAGTCCTCATTCGGGTAAAAGCTGCTTCGCTGAACCCAGTAGACAGTAAGATCAGGAACGGCTATTTAAAGGATATAGTGCCGCTGCCACTGCCCCTGGTACCTGGCTGGGAGGCCTCCGGAGTTGTGGCCGAAAGCCGGCTCGCTCGTTTCCATCAGGGGGACGAAGTCGTTACCCGGGTGCCCTTTCAACGTGCGGGCGCCTATGCCGAATATATGCTTGCGGGAGAAGGAGAGGTGGTGTTCAAACCCAGGGAGTTATCCTTTATCGAGGCGGCGACATTACCCATCGTGGCCGGCGCTGCCTATACTTTGCTATACAAGCTCGCCGCCGTCAAAGCGGGAGAACGTGTCTTTTTGCTGGGCGCGGGTGGTTCGGTGGGCTTGTATGCCGTGCAAATGGCCAAAGCCTTAGGCGCGACAGTTATTGGTACTGCTACGGGTGAAGACATGGATGTACTTCGCGGACTGGGTATCGATGAGGTCGTGGATTATACCATTCCCGGCTACCTGGATGGCGTCCGTAATATCGACCTGGTCCTTGACTTTGTCGGAGGGCCGGCGCAGGAGGCATCGATGTCTGTCGTCAGGAAAAACGGGCTTTTGCTTTCCACTGTCAACCCGCCCTCTGCCGACAAGGCTGCTGCAGCGGGCATACGTGCCTCCTTTGCACAGACAAACCTCGACCGGACGGTGATGGAAAATGTGTTGGATAGGGCGGCCAGAGGTGAGATCAAGGGGCGGATTGGTAAGGTCCTGCCGCTGGAACAGGCTGCTGAAGCGCAGCGGCTGATGGATGGGCGGTCCGTAGGGGGGAAGATCGTGCTGGAAGGAAAGTAGTGAAAATTGGCGGCAAACCCGATTTTGATGTAATTTGTAATCATGGCAACAACCTCCTTTTCCATAACGATACATATGGTCTCCAGTCTCGACGGGATCATTGCCAAGAAAGACAATAGCGTTTCGTGGTTTGAGGCGGCTTCTCCTTATGAGAAGGGGGTTGTCGGGCAAGACCCGGTGGAGTTCCTTAAGACAATCGACTGCTATGTAATGGGCGCCCGGACCTATGAGCATGCGCTGGATCTTTCCAGGTCTTATGGGTGGGCATATGGAGATACGCCGACCATCGTAGCAACGCACCGGAACCTGCCGATCGAGAGACAGAACGTCGAGCTTTTTTCGGGGGATTTGAACAAACTGGTGGATGAGCGGCTAAAACCTCGTTATAAGAACGTCTGGGTCGTAGGCGGGGCTGTGCTCGCCAAGGAGCTTATTCGTGCAGGTCTCGCCGATGAAATCAGGATGACTGTCCTGCCTATTATACTGGGTGAGGGGCTGTTGTTTTTTGATCAACCTGGCGTGGAGCAGCCATTGCATCTGAAAGACGTGACCGCCTACAAGAACGGAATGGTGGAGCTGTGTTATGAAATAAAGCGCTAGATCGTCGTTGGCCTGGTGTTGAAGGTCTGTACCAGCCGGCTCAGATCAATGATATTATAAACGTGGAGCTTTTGCATGATCTTGGCTTTGTGGGTGCTGACGGTGGAAATATGGATGGACAGGAGGCCGGCAATTTCGGAGGCGTGCTTCCCCTCGATCAGATGGTTCATGATCTCCACCTCTCTGGGTGACAGGGTCTCGAAAGGGTTCTCTGTTCTTCCTTCCAGCACCTCCTCCGTCAGTCTGTCTTTCATCCTGGGGCTCAGGTATTTTTTGTTATTCAGGATGCTTACGATGGCTTTGCGGATCTCGGAAGGGGGCGCTTCTTTGTTGATAAACCCTTTTGCACCCATTTGCAGGTATTTCTTTGCATATATGTCTTCGCTGCTCATGGTCAGGATGAGGACCTTTTGCTCAGGCCGCAGGGCAAAGATATTGCTCAGCAAGGCCAATGAGTCTGTCTGCGGCATGGAAATGTCCAGGATGGTCAGGTCATAGGCGCTGGATTGTATCTTTTTCCAGGCGCTGCCTCCATCGCGGCATTCATCAATTTCAACCAGTACGAACTCTTCTTTGAGCAGGAAGATGAGCCCCGTCCTTACAATATTATGGTCATCTGCGATCAGGATCTTTTTCATATTGTTATAAGGTATAATGACTGAGCGGATGGATTAACTGTGTGTTTAACAGTTATAATATAAATATAGTTGATTTGGATCATTTTTGCAAATGCGCGGTGAGTGGTACGGCGGCCTTGAAGATCAGGGTTATCCGATTGCCCGTATGACCAGGTGTATCTATGAACAATTCTCCCCCCAGTCTGAACAATAACTCCAAAATTATCTTGTATCCCATACCCTGGTTGTTATCATATGTCTGATAGGTATTGTTAAGAATGCTGTCCACCCTCTCTTTATCCATACTTCTGCCCGAGTCGGTAATGACGATGCGAGCGGTGTCGGTATCCTGTTGCGCCTCGATCCTTATCTCCCCATTGACGGTGTATTTGTTGGCATTGTCCGTAAGGTTCCGGATGAGGAGCTTTAGAATATTGCTGTCAGAGATGAGTACGATGGACGGGGGGATCAGGTTTAGTACTTTGTTTTGGTGCATGTCGGCTCCGGCCTCGTAGAGAGAGACAATTTCTCCTACAATCTCACGCAGGATGATCTTTTCCTGCCTTACGACAAAACCCTCTCTTTGTGCATTGGTCCATACGAAGAAGTCCTGTGCAAAGGCATAGATGTCAAGCGTGGCATTGCGAAATTTTAACAGCATGTCGTCGAGCTGAGGGCGAGGCATCGTTCGATGATCCTCGTATATATGATCGGCCAGCATATGCAGAAAACGAAGAGGCGAGCGCAGGTCGTGCAGGATAATGGCGATCATTTTTTCTTTTACCCGATTGCTTTCGGAGAGTTCGCGGGTCCTTTCGGCTACCTTTTTTTCAAGCTCACGGGCCCTGAGAACCTGCCGGCGGTAGCGCAGCCAAAAAATAAAAAGGAGAATGCCGATGGCCATCGCCGCTGCCATGAGCCGGAACCAGATGGTCTCATACCAGTAAGGGAGTATGGTCCACCGGGCCGTCTTATAGCTGTACTGAGAGTCGCCGTCCTGTTTGCGGATGGTCAGGGTATATCTGCCTTTGTGCAGGCCGGTGAGCACCAATTTCCCATCCTCATTCAACGCGTGCCATTTATTATCCAGCTCCGGGATGGAGTATTCCAGGTGCAGATTTGCGCGGCTGCCAAAATAAGGGGAAGAGACTGCAAAGATCAGGGGGCCGGCATGCTGCTTTACCTGGAAGCCATCGGCTGTATATATTTCCTTATCATCCGCGGCAATGCGCTCTATAAAAATCGGGCGATCGGGTGGGACAACATTTATACTGTCGGGGTCAAATTGTATCAACCCGTCCAGTGAGGGCAGGGAGAACCGGCCATCCCTGGTCTGGATGCCGCAGGGTGTGCAGCCTCCATTGAATTCGTTACTGGCAAAGCCGGAGGACTTGTCAAAATAATAGTAGTAAACATTGTCCCGCTGCCCGGCGGCATAGCTATCCAATTCTTTTTTTGCCACCCTGAAGAGGCCTTTGTTCGTGGGCAGCCAGAAATAGCCTTTTTTATCTTCCATAAAACAGTGGACGGTGGCAAGGTTGTTGCCCTGATCCATCGGCATTTTAACGAAGTGCTGCCCATCGTATCGATAAAATCCCTGCCCATACGTACCTATCCAGATATTTCCGTCCCTGGCTTTGTGAATAGTCCTTACGGCGGCTCTTCCAAGTCCGGGCAAATGTGTGAGCGAGCCATTGCCGAGATCGTATGAAAATAGTCCTGCCGTGGTGCCGACCCACAGGTCGTTGTCGCCGACCAGCTGAATAACCAATGTCTCGGCGTCCGTCGGCAAGGCAGGCGTATCGACCAAAAGGATCGTAGAATCTCCTTCCGGGCCGGCGTGTGCCTTTCTGTGGGTGAGCCTGAAAATTTTTGCCGGGGTGCTGAAAAGGATGTCTTTATCGGGAGTTTCGATGATCGAGGTCGGCCAGATATCGAGGAATGTAACGGGAGCGGAGGTTTTCAGGCTGGTATCCGTCTTTCTTAACCAGCCATAGGAGGAATACCAGATATGGCCATCTGACGACTTCATCAAAGCCGACCGGTCGTATATGCCGGGTGCCGGGATATTTATTTTATTGTTCCTGTTCAGGATACCAGAGGAGGTCAATATACTGCCATCCGGCAATTCCAGCTGGGCATACAAGCTATTGATCACGAAGTTGTCGCTTGAAAAAAAGAGCCTTTGGAATGGCTGTTTTTTAAGGATGTAAAGACCGCTGGTGGATGTGCCTATGTACAGGATCCTGTGCTGCTGATCATAGTGCAGGCAATTGATATTGGTGATGGAGATATTGGCGGCGAGTGTGTCGAAGTCTACCTGTCCGTTGCGCATACCCAACAGCATGATATTTCCCTTGTAGGTAAGAAAGCTGTGTTCGTCGTCCCTCAGGACTTTTAATGAAGCCTGTATCGGGTAGGGGCCGGTGACATCGATGTTGCCAAGGATCTTCCGGAGCCGGGCGCTGCCGGTGATATCATTTTGTAGGTGTCCATCTTTATAGGCATATAAGTGATTTTGTCTGTCTACGTAAATAAAAACATCCCCTACTGTGAATTGGACCTTTAGCGCATGACCGGTGAGATTTGTGAGAGGATGGATGGAGACGGCCTTTTCGTCGAGGAAGTAGTAATTGAGGTCTTTTCTTACATAGGCTTGTGTGTCATTGACAGCGAAGAGGTCCCCGTTGAGATTTAAGCAGTTGAACAGGCCACCAAAGACCCCGGGATCGCTGGCCGCCCACTTCTTATACAGGCGGGCAAAAGAAAATATATAGTTGCCCGACATGTGGGTTCGATAGGGGTTGGACGAAATAAGGGTATCTTCTTTCAACTGGTAGTCATCCGTCACTGTCAGGATATGATGGTTGGCAGTCAATGTCTCGATATAGATCTGCCGGGATGCTTTGGCCTGGTTGATGATGGCGCATCTGTTGGACACCAGGGCAGGGGAGTTGCTCATGTTGTACTCCCGGAAATTCTTCCCGTCGAAGCGGACCACTCCCATCTCGGTGCCCAGCCAGAGGAACCCATTTTTATCGAAGACAATGCCATTGATGCTGTTCTGAGGCAGGGCGTTATCGCTGTTGTAGTTAATCACACTGTATCCAGGCGGGTCTTGCGCCGTCGCAGCCAGGAGTCTGAACAGACAAAGGAATATCGGCAACGATGATCTTAAGCAATGGGACATGGTCTAATACTGGGCTATTTTAAAGTTCAAACAATAATTTCATATCACACTAGTGATGGATCGACATTTTTATTTTATCAAAGGTCGCTCCATTATATAGCTCCAGTACATAAATACCGTTGGGCAGTTCCTGCAGATGGTCCAGCATCACTGTATTTCTCCCTGGTGTGGCGGAGTATTGCCTGTTCCATATAACTCTACCGCTGATGTTGCACAGGCGAACAGAGACGGTGCTGTTGCGAGCGCTGATAAAGCTGAGTGTGGCCGAAGTCGTTACAGGGTTGGGGATGATGGCCGGAGCAGTGGTGCGTGAAGACGGGATCACCGAGAGAGTCTGGCTGAACCGATAGTTCCCGGTGCGATCGATGACCCTGATGCGATAATAGATGATCCTGGCATTGTTATCGGGCGGCGCGTCGGTGTAATGGTATTCGTTGGTTCCGCCACCTGCCGGTGTGATCGTTGTCAATGCCAGGAACCCGACGCCGTCGAAGCTTCTTTCTACCAGATAGGCCTGTACGTCACTCACCGTCGAGATCTCCCAGCTGACGAGGACGTTATTATTCTCATACAGGGCGGCTGCGGACAGAAAGTACAGGGGAAGCACGCCATTACAGACGACGGGAAAGGATGGGGTTTGGTTAATGGTGATCGATTGGGAAGATCTGCCTGCGCTGCCGGCTGCGGGGCCATATGTCGATGGGGTGGCTGTGACACCTGCCGCACCTGCCGTGACCGTGACGGAACCGAGTGTTTGATTACTATAGACAATCCCGCCACCGCCGCCGCCGCCGGGGCCATGTTTTGCTCCGGCGCCCGTATTGCTGGCCCCGGCGCTCCCATTGGCATTTACTGTAAGCCCCGGCGCCGCGACTCCTGTAACGACGAGTACGCTACCGCCTGATCCCCCTCCTCCACTGCCATCATTCAGAAGGGTGGTAAAGGGTGCGGCTCCGTTGGCCAGGATGGAGCCTGTGCCGGTGATAGAACCTGCCGTGATCATCACGATACCGCCGCCCGGCGCGCCGCTGCTGGCAAGACCGTCCAGAGCCGCGTCACCCGTTCCGCCGTCGCTGCTGCCTGCTCCTCCTCCGCCACCCATTACGAGCCTGGATGGAGTTTGCTGGGAGAAAAAAGCGCCTGGTCTGCCGCCTACGGCGAGGTTAGAAGACCAGCTGTTCCCGCCAATACCACCGCTGCCGCCATTGCCTCCTCCTCCGCCGCCGGCATTATTGCTGTTGCTGGGGTTTGGGGCGCCGTCTGTTGCGCCTCCACCCGCATTGCCCGGAGCGCCTCTGTCGTAACTGCCATTGGGGTAACCTTCAACGCTGCCGGTGATCAATGCGGTGGCATTCAGGGAATCCAGGAGGATGGGGGTCCCTGCGATGCCTTCTCCCTTGGATCCGCCAGCCTTGCCGGTGGACAGGGCTACAAAATCTGTATTTGCTCCGGAGCCTACATTGGAGTAATTCTTGCCGCCGCCGCCCCGGAATCCCAGGCCGGAAGCGTCTATCTTGTGCCCATTCATGTTAAGGATATTGGAAACATAGAAGACGAGGACCCCGCCGACCGTGCCATTCCAGCCGGGAGGTCTGATGTCGGCGCCCAATGTTGCGTTGTAATACAAGGGTACCCGGATGACCTGGTAGCGGTATTGGCCATCGGCGCCGAAGGCTGCATTCTTATAGCTATTGGTAAGTGCCGTCTGGACGTTAAGCGTTCCCCCTGTCAACGGTACGGCGTTGGTTGCGATGGCATATTCCATTTGCCCGGCCATCAATTGAGCGTTGCTCAGGTATCCGCTGCCCGTTGTTGTGCCGTTGCCATATGCTGACGTATTGCTGGAGTTGATCTGCGCTCCCTGCATCTGGATGATCAGGACGATGTCGTTGGCGCTAATGGGAACCGTACCGTATCCTGAGGTGGAGGCATTACCAAGCACGATGCTGCCGGCACCCGCGGCGACCGAGGCCTGTGATCCGGGGTAATAGGTGTTACCGTAAGAACTGATGGTGGTCGTCGAGGACCCGGGACAGTTTTGGGCTTTCGCGAAAAGGCACGAAAGGAGGAAAAGCAACAGGTAAAGATTTTTCATTGTGAGATCGGATTTAGGGGTGTACTAATCATCGCCAGTGACAAAGATATACGTCTACATGGGCCCTGGAAGCGTTTAAGAGTAAGCGCATAGGAGTGACTCCAACTATTACGATGGCTGATTCGTTAAAGTTCAATTCGGAGGGATTGGATGGTGCGGCGGGTGTCGCGGGGGCTTTTGTGTTCGGAACATTTTTCCGATCTTGTAGTTGCCGGAAATTTCTTGGGGCGCTGTTATTTCCCCCGGGCTCGATAATCCTTTTTTTCTTTATCCGGACGAGGTGATCGATCTGGACAGCATGAATATGCTTACATTCCGCCTGAAGAGAGAGTTGAGGAAATACACGCAGGTGAATTAGCTCTGTGGGTCTTTCAATCTGATCATGCAGGTGACACCGGCGCCTTCTGTTTCATACCATTCCACGCAGTAACCATTGGGGTCAAGATCGGGGTGTTTCAAAAGTTCTTTAAACGTCCTGTCGATGGCCAGCGGGTCCTGCCGGAAGTTTTCAACCCTTGCGCTTGTATATTTACCTTTGTTTATGATCAGGGTATCGCAATGATATAATCTTCCTTCACCTTCTTCCAGTTCTTCGGCGGCAGCCCGATAAACAATCTCCCCTCCATTCTCGGGGCGGGAAAGTCCGAAGATCTTTCGTGCAGGTGAAAAGGGGAAAAGGCTGTGTAGTTTGTCGACGGCCTCTCTGATGCCTTGTGGGAAGGAGGTGGCGGTGACATAGAATACTTTGAAGTCCTTGTCTAAGAAGATGGTGTTCATGCTTTCTGTTTTTTACAAAATTAGACCGGCTGTCCTTTTGAAAATTGGAAAAAATCGACATTTTATCGCGGTGCATAAAACACTTCTTCCGCACGTCCTTTGAAATAGACCAGCGGGGTATAGCCTGTAAATCTCTTAAAGTCCTGTATCAGGTGGGATTGATCGTAGTAGCCATATTCGTAGGCAAGGCTGGTGAGACTCTTTTTGCTCTGCGCAGTTAACAATGATTTGAACCGGACAAGTTTTGTAAATGATTTGGCGGTAAATCCTACCTGCTCTTTGAAGTTCCTTTCAAACTGCCGTTGTGACAAATAGGCCTGGGTAGCCAGCTCCTGCACATTGACCATGCCTTTTGACGTGTAAATGCCGCGGACGATGTGGGCTATTTCCGGATGGCGTTGTTGTGTCAACCTGCCCTCGAGGAAGATATTTATCAGCCGAATGCGGGCGGGGTTATCGGGGGCGGCGATCATTTCCTCCGTAAGTATCTTTCCTTCGACGCCTAACAGGGTATGCAGGTCAATTAACTGGTTGGCGGCTTCCGAGGATGGGATCCCAAATAATAATGGGATGGCGAACGGTTGGAGCATGACGCCAAAGATCCCGCATTTTTCATTGTAGGCGAAGCGTCTGACCATCTCTGTTTGTCCATGCAGGCCGCCTGTAAATGTTTTTTCGGTGCGTTGGGAGGCTACAATTTCCCGGAATGCTCCGCCATAATGAAATATGAGCTCGGGGTAATAGTTGGCCAGGGTCCTGTGAACGACGGTCTCACCCTTTAGTGGGTGGCCGTCCAGTGTCCAGTAATGGCTGACTATTTCCGAAAGCCGCGGGGAGGGTCTATGTTTTTGATAGCTCATCGGCTGGCCAGTTTCTTTCTGATCGTGAAGCTATCAATATAAGCCACGCCGAATAATCCTTTTTTGAAGTCGACCTGCAGGGTGTCGCCGGTATGTGGTCTGATCCGATATGCGGACCGGGACACGGTGTCATTTTCTTCGAGGTCTCTTGATGCAAGGTTCCTTAGCATCAGGTTGGACGCCTTTGTTTCATCACCATCGAAATATCCTGCTACGTATGTTCGCTGAACATTACCGCGTGGGATCTGGCGGTTGACATAAAGAGGTGTTGCCGTTGCGAAGTCATTAAAAAGAATAAAAAAGAAAGCCAGCGCGGGTGCGGCGAAAACGGCGCCTTGCAGGACCATGCCCATACGCCTGAGTATTCCGATGGCTTTGGTCTCGAGATTGAACCATGCAATGTACAACGTATATCTCCTGAGAAATTTCATATGAATTGTTCAAACTAATATACATTTTTTCTTATGATCCGGCAAGTGTGCATACATTAGCATCATGGCAAAAAAAGTATATATGAGTCTGGCGTCGCGAAGCCCGCTGTTTGTCGTAACACTTTCAGCCGTGCTGGCGGCATGCGGGAGTGATCATTCCACGCCGCCCGCGAATGCTATCGATGAACTGCATCTGAAAAAGGGAGCGCTTATTTCCTGCGGGCCTTCGGACGCGGAGTTCGGAATCCTGGATTTTGAGACCAGTTGCGGCTCCGCTATTAAGAAGGATTTCAACGTTGCCGTCGAGCTGCTTCATTCCTTCGAATACGACGAGTCTGAGAAGGTCTTTGCCGGGATCATCGGGCGGGCGCCGGGATGCGCCATGGCATATTGGGGAGTGGCCATGTGCAACTTTCATCCGCTGTGGGAGCCGCCAACAAAGGCGGACCTTAAAAAGGGTGGTGAAGCCATCGACATCGCCCGGTCCATCACCGGGACATCAGCACGTGAATCGGCCTATATCGATGCCGTGGCCGCGTATTATAAAGACTGGGATAAGAGTATACCATTCGAGACCCGGACCGGAGCATTTGAAAAGGCAATGGAGCAGCTGTACCGGAAATATCCCAAGGATACTGAAGCCGCCATCTTTTATGCATTGGCGCTGGATGCGGCCGCGTCCCCTCTCGACAAGTCCTATGTCAGGCAGCGCGCGGCGGGGAATATACTCAATGCCATCTACAAAGCTGAGCCTAATCATCCGGGCATTGTGCATTATATTATTCATACGTATGACTATCCAGGCATAGCTGATATGGGATTGGCCGCTGCGAGAAGATATGCGCAGGTGGCGCCGTCCTCGGCACATGCGCTGCACATGCCTTCGCATATTTTTACGAGGCTGGGGCTTTGGGACGATTGCATACGGAGCAATAAAGCATCGGTGGCGGCCGCTCGATGTTATGCGCAGTCAGCGGGTATACGGGGACATTGGGATGAAGAGCTGCACGGACTGGATTATCTTATTTACGCCTGTCTGCAAAAAGGGAACAACAGGGCTGCCGAAGAACAGCTGAGATACCTGGATACTATCCGGGAAGTTTATCCGGCGAACCTGAAGGTCGCTTATACCTTTGCTGCCGCGCCTGCACGGGTCGCCCTTGAAAATAAGGACTGGGCAGCAGCTGCCGGTTTGACTTTGCACTCAGGGCTGCACTGGGAAAAATTTCCTTGGCAGGAAGCCATCAACCATTTTGCCCTGCTGCTGGGTAATGTCCATTCAGGCAGGATGGAAGCTGCGCAATCCGAGCTGCTAAGACTGGGGCAGCTGCATGATACGCTGATAAGTCAAAATGAAACGTACAGGGCGGGACAGGTGGCTATCCAAATGAAAGCGGGTGAGGCATGGATAAAGTTCTCGGCGGGCAAAAGGCAGGAGGCGTTGAGTCTGATGAGACTGGCGGCGGATATGGAAGACAGCACTTCAAAGCACCCGGTGACACCGGGGGAGGTACTGCCTGCGCGCGAGCTCTATGCGGATATGCTGCTGGAGAATAAAGAGTATTCTGCCGCCCTAGCGGCGTACGAAGAGGTGTTACGGAAATGTCCCAATCGTTTCAATGGTTTGTATGGAGCCGGTGTGGCTGCGGAGATGGGCGGAGATAGGGGAAGGGCGGGTTTATATTATGGGCAGTTGTTCGGGATGGCGGATACTACTTCAAAGCGACCGGAGATAGCCATGGCCAGGAAGTTTCGGGGTGGACGTTCGCTGTAGAGGCTATTAACGATGGGTTAACAAAACGTGCTAAAAATACGGTGTTTTCACGGGGATAAGCAACCGGATTCAGATACTACATTTGGGGCAGGCACAAATAACCAAATGCTATTGAAATGAGAAGCAATCAAAACCGTGTGATCCTTTTATCCTTCCTGATCCTCTCAGCTCCTTTATTCCTCCATGCCCAGTCCCAGCCTGCTGCCTGGGATCAGTTCCAGATCGTCACCAGGGCACAAACCTGGTTGTACTCCATTGAATTCTACAGGGGAGTACGCATGGATTCAATCCGTATCATCAACCTGAAAGACACCAGTAAAAGGGCTTACTCAAGATTGGAGCCTATCTCAAGCCTTTATGAAATACCCCGCGAAGTTGCTATACAGATTGGCGCCTTGTTACGAGCCAGCGATAAAAAAATCCCAAAGGATAGCATTATATGGAGTAATGGAAATGAGGAACGCCTTTACCGGGCGCTCGACATTCTTAGGGCAGCTCCAAGACCAGGATCGACAACAGCTCCAATCCAAAACAAGGATAATTCCAAAAAGGATCCGGCTGTCAGTCCGGCAATTGTTGCAGACGACAAGAGCGGCGCCTCTAAAAATAATGCTTCGGACAGTGCTGTCAGCGCATTGGTAAAAAAGATCGATACGCTGAAGGCGGGTATAGACTCGGCGAAGGCCAGGCTGGATACTGTGAATAAAAACCTGGTTGCGGCAATGAAGGCCGACTCCATCAGCAAGGTCAAGGAAAAAGATAGTGCGAAGGAGGAGCTTGACAGCGGCTCGAATTTTTATATCACTTTTTTGAATGCCGCGAACTTTGATTTTAGCGGAAAGTTGTCTACCTCCTACCTGGGACATTTTGGCATTTTTGCACCGCAGGCATTTGGAAAGAAGTTCGGTTTTTTGACTGGTATTGAAAAGATCACCTACGCCAACGGTATACTTGGGAATGATACGGCGCAGATCGAATATTTTACACAGAATATCGTCAGGCCGAACGACTATAACAAAAACGTCCCTCCTCCAAATAATGTGAGAGATAGCGCGGTGTATCACCATCAATTTAGTAAATACACCTTCAAATCTTCCAATACGGCCTGGAGCTACTATATAGAACCGCTGTGGCTGGTGAAAAGCCTTAAGAAGCAGCATTCCGACCACAACGTCGGCATTTATATCCACGCGCACGGGGAGCTATTTATGAATGTATGGTCCCGGACCCAAACATCGACCATACTTGCCGACACGCAACTGGTATATACAGTTCATGGACCCAATGATGTAAACAGCAGTCCAATCGTCAGGGATCAGCCAAGCGGTCCAATAACAGGTAATAAGACTGTCTTCAGCGGTTACTTTGGCGTAGGGCCTACATTTTTTTTAAATCCTTTTCGAAACATGAAAATGGATAGCAGCTCCCGCTTCTTCTTCCAGGTAACGATCGGCGCGGCCATCAATGCGCCCAATTTCTCTGTCCTCACCAATCAGCAGTATCCGTTGAATCCTAATGGTACTTATGAGTTCGCCACGAGCTATTCCAAGCTAAAAGCTTTTTATCTTGTAAAGGCGCACTTTATCCATAATCTCTCATCGAGCTCGCAGATCATTATCGGATTTCTGATCAGAGATCTATTACCGTCGGAAAATCCGCAATATGCAGCTTTTATCGGCTTGAACGTGAGCCTGCCAGGCTTATTGAAGCTGATCTCGGGCAACTAGGGCGACCACCCGGCAGGGGGCAAAATGGACATTGCGGTGGGTTGATCAGGACAAAGGGTTTTGTTATTTTTGTCAAAAATCATCCGGATGAAGCACCTTACCATTCTGGTCCCCGACGGGCAAAGTGACATGAGTACCCTCGCCAGCATCATCGGGGCATATGAGATATTTACAAGGGCCAATAAATATAAGAGAGAGAACGGGGAGAAGGAGGTATTCAAGATCGAACTGGCGGGTATCTCCAAAAGAACGGAGTTTGACAATGGCATTGTCAATATAAAGCCGCAGGCCCATATTTCGGATATTACGAAGACACATCTCATCATCGTTCCCCCCTCCTTGATCCGCAATTATGAGAAAGCAGAGAAGGGGAACCGGCTGCTGATCGACTGGATATCCAAACGATATAAGGCGGGCGCTGAAGTGGCCAGCATATGTACGGGCGCTTTTATCCTGGCTTCGGCGGGTCTGCTGGAGGGGAAGAACTGTTCCACTCACTGGGCTTCGGTGGATTCATTCAGGAGATTTTTTCCCAATGTGCATTTACATCCGGAGAAACTGATCACGGATGAGAAAGGGATCTATACAAATGGGGGCGGCTATTCTTTTCTCAACCTGGTGATCTATCTGATAGAGAAATATTTTGACAGGGAGACGGCCATCTTTTGTTCCAAGATCTTTCAGATCGAGCTGGACAGACAGAGTCAGTCCGCCTTTACGATATTTACGGGTCAGAAGTCGCATGGAGATGAAGTAGTGAAGAAAGCGCAGGCTTTTATCGAGGCTAACCTGCACGAAAAGATATCGGTAGAACATCTTTGCGCCATGTTTGCGGTGGGCAGGAGAAATTTCGACCGGAGATTTATCAAGGCCACGGGTAATACGCCGCTGGAATATTCGCAAAGGGTAAAGATCGAGAGCGCCAAAAAATCGTTCGAGACCTGCCGCAAGACCATCAATGAAGTGATGTATGAGGTGGGCTATTCTGATGTAAAAGCGTTTCGCGAGGTGTTCAAGAAAGTCACGGGTATGTCTCCTTTGGAGTACCGGAGCAGGTACAATAAGGAGGCCTTTGCTTAAATTATAATAAATTGCACTCCATAAAAGTGATCTACTATGAAGGTCGGTGTGGAGTATTCTGATATGTCGTCCTATGCTATTCATGGGCTGGGGCATGAAAATGCGGAGCATGCGCATCTGCTGCCCATTTTTTCTTCTTCTACTTTTACCTTTGACAGTGCACAGCAGGGAATGGATCGATTCTCCGGCAAGGAGCCGGGCTATATGTATTCGCGATTTGCCAATCCAACGGTCCGGGCGGCGGAGAAACTGGTGGCGGGGCTGGAAGCATTTGGTCTTAAAGGGGAGGATGGGAATCCGCTGGAGCTGCGGGCGTTGTTGCATGCGAGCGGCCAATCGGCCATGGCGACGATGTTATTATCCAATCTTTCGGCGGGTGATACGGTGTTGTCCCATCCGGCGCTGTATGGGGGAACGTATGAATTCATCTATGGGATGCTGCCCCGATTTGGCATCCATTCGCTGCTTGATGATCTTAAAGACATGGACCGGCTGTCGGCGCTGATCGGGAATACGCCCGGTCTGAAACTTATTCATATCGAGACGCCGGCCAATCCTACGATGGGGTGTATCGACCTGGAGGCTGTCTGTAAGGTAGCGGGGAGCCGCGGGGTGAAGGTGACGGTGGACAATACTTTTGCTACGCCGTATTTGCAACAGCCATTCCGGTATGGGGTCGATTTTGTATTTCATTCCACTACCAAGTTCCTGAATGGTCATGGTACGTCCATTGGCGGGGTGCTGATCGGAAGGGATATTGCATTTATGAATACCCGGGGGTATGATACTTATAAGTTATTAGGGGGAACGAGCAGTCCTTTTGACGCGTTCCTGTTGACGCAGGGGATCAAGACGCTGGGGCTGCGGATGGATCGGCATTGCGAGAATGCGGAGCGTGTGGCTGAGTTCCTGGCGGGGCATCCTGCAGTGTCGAAGGTGCATTACAATGGGTTGAAGGATCATGCGGATGCGGCTCTTACGGGGAGGCAGATGCGTCGTGCGGGTGCTGTGATGGCTTTTGAGCTAAAGGGGGGATTGGAAGCCGGGATGCGGTTTATCGACCTGCTGAAGGTATGTACGAGGGCGGTGTCGGTGGGGACGATAGACACGCTAATCTCTCATCCTGCCTCCATGTCACATTCGGGGATGGCGCCTGCGGACAGGGTCAAGGCGGGGGTGACGGATGGGCTGATCCGAATGAGTGTGGGGTTGGAGGCCATCGAGGATATTATCGGAGACCTGCGCCAGGCTATGGAATAATCTTCAATTCTGTGAGGACATTGTTTACGATGCGGTCGCAACGGGTGAGGTGGAAGGCATAGACATTTTCCTTCATGTAGCCTTTCAAATGGTCTTTTAGCATGGTCTTGGCCCTGTTGAGGCGGGTCTTGACATTGGAGGCGGCGATATCGAGCACTTCCGCGGTCTCTTTTACGGACAGGTCCTCTACTTCTCTTAAAACAAATACCAGCCGGTACTTTTCGGGCAGCTGTTCAATAGCGTTCTCCAAAAGGGCGGAAAGCTCTTTATTATGTAGTTCACCGTCCGGGGTTACCATGCTTATTGAATTGTCTTGTGAAATGGTTCTCATCGAGCGGGTTTTTCTGATCTGACCCAGGCACTGATTGATCATGATCCTTGTCATCCAGGTGCCGAAAGAGCTATTATTCTTAAACTTATCGAGATGCAGATAGGCGTTGATATAGGCTGTCTGCATGGCATCCTCTACATCGGCCTCGTTGTTCAATAACGACATGCCGGTGCGGAACAGCCGTTGATTATATCTCCGGATGATGTATTCGAAGGCCTTCTTATCCCCGTCGAGGATGATCTTTATCAGCGTCTCGTCCGGGATCTGACTTATCTGCAGGGGCTCCTGTTGGATCATATTTCTCATTGGATACACCAATGTCAAAAAGGTTACAGAAAATAATATGCCCGCGTTTTGTGACCCTTTTGGCGGGTCATTTATCTAATAGGAAACAAAATTATATTTTATGGCTACTCTAAAACAACTTTCCCAGACCCTGAGGGTGACTTTTGGAATAGTGCCCATCGTAGCGGGGCTGGACAAATTTACGAACCTGCTGACCCACTGGTCGGATTATCTGGGAAATAATAAATCCATGCTGCCTATGGATCCCGAAACCTTTATGAAGGTAGTCGGGGTGATCGAGATCATCGCGGGTATTCTGGTGTTTGTAAGGACGGTGGTGGGAGCATATACATTGGCGCAGCTGACAAAGATGGGGTCGGCGGCCGCCTAATTTACGTTATATAAAGTGGCGAGCTCCTTTAGCTGCAGGACATTGCTGGTCTTTGTCTTTTCGAAGATGCGGCTTTTGAGGGTGGAGACGGTATTGTGTTTGAGGTTGAGGTTGCGGCTGATGTCATTTCCGCTCAATCCCTGGAGCATATAGTGCAATACCTCAAACTCCCGGGCGGAGAGTTTGATAAATGGGTTGTATGGATCACCCGTGGGTATCTCTTTTTCGGGTGCATTATTGTTCTGAAAGAATTTTCGGATCTGGGTGGTCGTTTCTTCTTCCGAGGCTGTCTTGGATATATAATGAGACAAGCCATATTGTTTTTTTAGCACTTCTCCATATACTTCTGCGGGCTGCATAGAGAATACGAGTATCTTAAGCTGGGGGTAGAGCATCTGGATGGTGGGCAAGACCTCGAGGGTACTGCCATCGGACAGATTGATATCCAGCACGAGGTGAGTATATGTCTTTTTGTTCAGCTCTTTCATCATTTCGCTGCAGGCGGCGACTCCCCGGACATCTGTGTACCCAAAATTCAACTCCAGGATCAGCTTGACCGCTTTGCAGATCATGCTGTGATCATCCGCCAGAAGTATTTTAGGTTCCATCTAATATAGGGTTTGTTATATAATAAAGCTATGTAAATATTTACTACGCTGGAAGGGTAGCACTTAATAAGTAATTTACAAGTAATTAAACCTTCCTATTTATGAATCTCTATGCTATCCCGGCATTGTATTGCCCTTTTGTGGGTGCCATTCACCCAATGTACAAAGAAATCGAAGCCCACACCAATCAATGGATACTTGAATTTCAGCTAACTCCAACCTTTGAGATCTTCTCCAGATATAAAGACTACAGATTCCCCCTATTTATCGCACGAAGTTTCCCGATGGGGGATTATACGGATATCTGCGCCTGGTGTGACTTCAATACTTTGTTGTTCATGGTCGATGATATCTTTGATGAAAAGGATATTATCAAGGACAAAGCGGCTTATGTGAGTTTCGAACGCGAGTTTATGGAGATACTCGAATATAATAAAAAATGTTTTGTCAGGAAGGACGGGCCGGTGCTGGCTGCCCTTAGCGATTTCTGGCGGCGGATGTCGCTGCGTACGAACAGGGCCTGGCAGACGAAGTTCATTCATTGTATAAAATTGATGTTCAAGGGACTGGCCTGGCAGTTCAAGCATATGATCAGCGGGTTGAAGCCGGACTTCGACGAATATATGCAGATACGTCAATATTTGGGTGCGGCGCATCTTTCCACGGACTCGCTGGAGGTGACGGGGAAGATATATCTCAACGAGCATATTTATGAGCATCCTTTTGTGCGCAAGCTGACGGAGACAAGCCGTAACATCGTCTGTTTCTCCAATGATCTTTTTTCCCTGAGCAAGGAGCTGAACCAGGCGGATAAGGGAGAATACAACCTGGTGGCGGTGTTAAAGAACAAATACGCTATCAGCATGGAAGACGCCATCCAGCGCGCGGCGCAGATCCATGATGACCTGGTGAGGGAGTTTATCAACCTCTCCCAGCGGGCATACATATTCGACGACAGGACGAATGCCATGTTGAGGAAATATATAGATGCACTGGGCTACCAGATGCGTGGCAATGTGGATTGGAGCACCCGGGAGACGACGCGGTACCCGCACATTTACATGAATTGACTGGCCGGCCGGGTGACGATCAATTGGCCTGGACGGATTGCAGGGGCATGGAGATCGTAAATCTTGTTCCCTGGTCGGGCAAGCTGTCCACGGATATTTCACCTCTCATCAGATTGACCGTCTTTTTGGTGATGTACAGGCCAAGGCCGATGCCGGTGGGACTGCCGGTGACGAAGGGTTCGAAGATCCTGTCGATATTGGATTCTTTTATACCTTCTCCCTGGTCCTCCACGGACAGCTGCCAGCGATCGTTCAGTTTGGTGACGCGGATGGTGATGTCTGTCTCCGAGCGGGTGTATTTTACCGCATTGGTCAGCAAATTGGTGATGACCTGGTTGAGCTTGACCTTGTCGCAGAGGATATATTCTTCCATGTCCTCGGAGACTTCGGCGGTGATCTTTACTTTCCGCTCGTCCGCGGAGTATTGATAAATCTCCACGATGTTGTCGATGAGGGAGCGGATATCGATAAGGTCATTATATACAGCATTGCGGGTGCCAATCTCGTATTTTTCATATTCCAGGATATTGTCCATGATGTTCTGGGAGATCTGGCAGGCTGTCCTCAGGTGGATGACGGCCCTGCCCCAGTCCTTTATCTTCAGGTCTTCTGTTTTTTCCTTGTTGAACAGGTTGAGGATGGAGAAAATGGAAAAGAAGGAGGCCCTTATCTCGTGATAGGCATTGCTAATGAAGATGTCTTTTTTCTCGTTGGCTTTTTCTTCTTTCTCCAGACTGAACTGCACCTCCTCGGCATGCTTCCTTAGTCTGTCCAGAAGGAGCTTATTATTCCTGGAATAAAGTACGAAAGTGAAAATGACCAGAGAGATGATGACGGCGTATGAGGACCATCGCATGAACAAGGCGGCGCCTTCGTCCACTTTTATGGATTGAATGACCTGGTACCTGAAGTTCAGCTCCAGCAGGACAAGCAGGCTGACGGTGACGGCGATGCAAACGATGCGGGTGGCGAGATCGGGGAACATGAAGAGGGCGACCCCGATGAGGTAGACGACCATGAGCTGAGCCTCTACGGGACGGCCAAGAATGCTGCTGTAATACAGGGTGGCGATGCTCATGGTGAGATAGATGGACAGGCTGGCTAAATGGTATTTCCTGACATGATTGAGCAGGATGGTGACGACGAGCAGGGCCGTTTCTATTACGATGCCGGCGAGAATAAGGATATTATGGGAGATGAAATAAAAGAGGGTGCCGAATGTGGCGGTAAGCAGGATGACCCATAGGCTCATCAGGTTCACACCGACGGAGATCTTTTTTTGCATATCGTCATCTGAAAGATCGTGTGACTGCAGGTAAATGACGTCGTGTAGTGTTTTGATCAGTTGCTTCATAGAACTTAAGTTTAAAGGATGAGGAAGCGCTTATTTCTTAGGCCTTCTGACGGGCCACGTTCCGGGGCTCGGAGAAGGTTTGGTGAACATGGGTACAGGGAGATAGAAGGCTGACAAAATAAAGCTTTTTTCTATTTGAAGCGGAAAAGTGTCCGGGATGGTAAGGGCGTAGAAGTATTTCTACAAGCTTTCTTATAGAAGGCTCCTAATTTTAGGTTCTAATAGGATAAGGTTTAATGGTTATGGTATTTGATTAGTGCATCCCTGCAGCAGTGTAGGGATTTTTTTTGTTTGGGGGTGAAAGGGCGGGCCAGAGGGGAGGTGAAGGGCCGGCCAGACGGGAGGTGAAGGGCGAGTCAGACGGCCGGAGGTCGACCGGGTACACGTGCTAAAGGTTGCTAAAAATTTATTGAGGATTTTTTTGGTGGGGAGGGAGAGATTTATTTGCTATTTTAATCGTTTAAGCAGAACTTTCCGCGCCCAAGGGGGGCGGCATTTGCCGTTGCCTGGGGACGAGGGAATGGGCACTATGGCGTGGGACGAGAAAAGGAGCCTTTGGCGGCAGACGAAATCGAATTAAAAAAGCACGATTGCATATGAACAAAAGACTGTTAGGATCGATGGCGGCGGCGGTGATGCTGGCTGCTGCCTGTAATAACCAGCCCGAGGGGCAAGTGGAAAATGCTCCGAAGAAGGCCGGCACATTCGGCTATGACCTGGATTTTTTAAAGACCCATGACAGCGTTATCGTTTTACGAAGCGATGAGGGCAAGGCTGAGGTGATCGTATCCCCCAAGTACCAGGCGAAGGTTTTTACATCCACGGCGGATGGTGAGAATGGGAAAAGTTTTGGATGGATACATTACAAGGCTTTCACGGGACCGGCGGATGCCCACATGAATGGCTATGGGGGTGAGAACCGTATCTGGCTGGGGCCGGAGGGCGGCAAGTATTCTCTCTTCTTCCCCAAGGGGGCGGCGATGGAGTTTACGAACTGGAAGACACCAGCCGCGTACGACACGGAGGCATGGAGAGTGATCCGGCAGGACTCGACGTCCGTGACCATGCAAAAAGATATGCAGCTGGTGAACTATGCGGGGACACCTTTATCCCTTTCCGTCATGAGGGATGTGACCATATTGAGCAGAAGCGTTATCGACGGCATGTTGTCCTCGCATGATACGGCCCTCAAGGTTGTGGGATACCGCACCAACAATACGCTGACAAATATAGGCGCGAAAGAATGGACGGAAGCTACGGGCATGCCTTGTCTCTGGATGCTGGATATGTTCAACCCTTCGCCGGCTACGGTGATCGTTATACCACATAAAAAGGGGGGAGCAGGAGAAAAGATAGCTACTACGGACTATTTTGGGGAGGTTCCTTCGGACAGGATCAAGATCACTGACAGTACCCTCTTCTTCAAGGCGGATGGGAAGAGCAGGGGCAAGCTGGGTATTCATCCCGGCAGTGCGCTGCCTAGGGCGGGGAGCTATGATGCGCAAAATAAGGTCTTGACAGTGACGCTGTTCGATATAGACTCTTCCGGAAAATACCTGAACCAGGAGTGGAAGACGACGAAACCCGCCTTTAGCGGGGATGCGGTAAATGCCTACAATGACGGGCCGTTAGCGGATGGCAGTCAGATGGGACCTTTTTATGAAATAGAAAGCGTTTCGCCGGCGGCGTTTTTAAAACCGGGTGAGTCGCTTCACCATCAGCACATGGTATTTCATTTTACGGGGGATGAGGCGGCGCTGGATAAGGTGAGCCGTGCTTGGCTGGGGGTGTCGCTGGAGGAGATCAAAAAGGTTTTTTAGTATATTAGGGGTATGAGAAAACTTTACTTTCTACCCCTGCTACTGACGCTGGGTTTGGTCCGGGCACAGACATTCCGGGTCAGTATTGCGCCTCAGCTGCATTCGACTGCCTGGGACGGAAGACTGCTGCTGTTATTATCCAACAATGATAAGGCAGAGCCACGAGATCAAATAAACGATGCCGCGGGTACACAGCTGGTATTCGGAATAGATGTGGACGGCTGGCAGCCGGGTGGATCGGAGCTTGTGGACATGCATGCGTTCGGCTACCCCATCGAGCGGCTGCGGGATGTACCGGCGGGTGATTATTATGTGCAGGTGCTGCTGCATAAATACGAGACCTTTCATCTGAAGAACGGACATACGGTGAAGCTGCCGATGGACAGGGGCGAGGGGCAGCATTGGAATATTGCGCCCGGCAATATCTATTCCAAGCCTGTCAAAATACATTTTGACCCGGCGCGTACGGGTGAGGTGGCGCTTGTCATCGACCAGATCATCCCGAGAATCGAAGGTCCGCAGGATACGCGTTATATCAAGCATATCCGAATACAAAGCAAGCTGCTCACCGAGTTTTGGGGGCGGCCGATGTATATTGGAGCGCATGTGCTGCTGCCGGAAGGGTTCGACGACCATCAAAATGTCAGGTACCCGCTGGCGGTCTTCCATGGTCATTTCCCAGAGGATTTTGGCGGATTCCGCATGACACCACCCGATGAGAACCTGAAACCCGACAGCAGCGCAAGATTTCGCATCACGGGGTATAACAGGATCGTCCAGCAGGAAGCCTATGACTTTTATAAGCAATGGACGGGGCCGGGCTTCCCCCGGGTGCTGGCGGTAGAAATTACACATGCCAATCCTTATTATGATGACTCATACGCGGTGAATTCGGAGAACCTGGGGCCGTATGGGGATGCCATCACCTATGAGCTGATACCGGAGATCGAAAAGCGATTCCGGGGCATCGGTCAGGGGTGGGCGAGATTCACCTACGGAGGGTCTACCGGTGGATGGGAGGCATTGGCGGTGCAGGTGTTCTATCCGGATGAGTACAATGGGTGTTATGCCGCCTGTCCGGACCCTGTGGACTTCCACCATTACACTACCATCGACATCTATCACGACAAGAATGCTTATTATGCAGAGAGCGATTATAAGAAGACGCCGCGTCCGGCGGAGCGGGATTATCTGGGGCATGTTGGCGCCACGGTAAAGGAAACGAACCAGCGGGAACTGGCCCTGGGCACCCGGAGCCGCAGCGGGGATCAGTTCGACATATGGGAAGCCGTCTTTTCTCCGACGGACAGGGATGGATACCCGAAGCGGATATTCGACAAGTATACGGGGGCCATCGACAGTGCGGTGGCGGCCTATTGGATGGAGCACTATGACCTGACGCATATCATCCAGCGGGACTGGCCGAAGATCGGGGACAAGCTAAAGGGCAAGATCCATATCTATGTGGGAGATATGGACACCTATTATCTGAACAACGCGGTGTATACGGCGGAGGATGTCCTTAAGAAGCTGCAAAATCCTGTCTGCAGCTGTGAGGTGGATTATGGCGACCGGGCGGAACACTGCTGGAATGGAGATCATGCACATCCCAACTATATCAGCCGTCTGCGTTATCACCAGATGTATATCAAAAAATGGGCGGAGGAGATAAAGAGCCACGCTCCTAAGGATGCTGACCTGCGTTCGTGGAGGTACTAGACAGCTGCAGCTCCAGCATTTGTTTGTAGCGCATGAACCGCTGCTGCCCGAAGTGTTCCGCGGTCTTGATGGCAAGACCTGTGAGTTCGTTGAGTTCGTCGTCGTTGAAATGGTCGGTGACGAAATATCGATAATCATTTCCGATGAATGCCTTTAAGGAGGTGTAGAGTTCGTCGTTGCTCTCCCGGGTTATGATCCCTTTATCCATCAGCTGTGTGTATGTCTTTCTTAACGCGGGCTCGTGTGTTTCCTTCAGGGTCTTTATGATACTCATTACAGCATCGTGTGAGATGCCGCCCGCATAGAAGGGGTTGATGGTCTTCAATGTCGTATTGACCAATGCGGCGTATTCCTCGTATTCGAGGCTGATGGATTTATAAGACCGGTAGGCATTGCGGAGAGCTTCTTTATCGCCCGCCTGGTGCAGGAAGAAATAATATGCTTCACGGTCCAGGGACTGGAGGCGTTTGGTGAGGCCGGCGATGTCCTTTTCCAGGGATGTTATGACAGTATCGGCATCCTTACGAGCGTGTTTTACGCCGTCGAGGTCGAAGCTGGTGACGTCGAGACGCCCATCTTTGATGGCTTTTACCAGTTCGATGTCCTTTTCGAGGGAGTTGATCGAGGTTTGTATCTGGCCTGTCTCTTCGTTGAAAAGTTCGCTGAAGGTTGCATCGGGGGAGGCGCCGGGTGCATCCAGATCCCAATCGACTATGACGAACCTGCCTTCGTAGAATCCATTATAATCGGCGGGCAACGCATATTTCTCTTTTCTGGCGTTGTACCACTGCCCGAACTCCTGGCTGTCGTAGAGTCTTGCATCGTCCTTAAGCGTGACATTCATGTAGAGATTGCGGGTCAGCTGTTCCTGGAGGATATGTGGCTGGTCGAAGAGGAGCCAGGGGCTGCTGGTGTCGGGAGGGGATTCGATAGAAAACCGATCGAGATGCGCCTTCCTTTCGGCGAGGGTAGGGTGGCTGGCCCATTGATCCTTGTAGTTGATACGGCTGCGGGAAAAGGATTGTATAAAATGATAGGAGATCTCCGGCAGGCCATTCTTCACGGGAAGGCGGTAATCATCTGCGATGGACCGGAAGACGACGAGCTGGTCGGTGAATATATTGGCGGCTATCCTGTTCTCCTTCAATTTGTCGTTGGCATTGTTGAGGGCGCTGTTATAGCAATTGGCGGCCACTTCGATGCGGCTGAGGGCGCTGATGACGTTATTGCCGCCTGACACCGAGGCAGCGACGGTGTCGGCATGGAATTCCATCTCCCGGCTGAGACTCCTGTAATTCTTATTGATCAGCCTGTACATGCCACGGAGTATCCACTGGATGCCTTCGGCGATCCTGATGGTGATGCTGACAAAGATGCGGAGATAGCCGTGTAAGTTACCCCATGCGCTGAGAAAGGAGCTATAGCTATTGTTCTCGAAGAGCATGTTATGGATGACCTTGTTCACGTTGTAGGTAAAGCTGCCCAGCTTCATGCTTTTCTGACTGAAATGCCCGAACTCATGGGCAACGACCGCCTTGAATTCGCTGATATTTATGCTATTGACCAGTCCAAGTCCTATCTCGAGATTTTTTCGAACGGGGAAGAACATGCTCCAGAAGCTGGAGTTATAAAATACACAGGCGTTGACGTCGGGAGATATAAAGATCTTTTTTGGGAAAGGGGTTTGGGTCTCTGTGGTAAGGCGCCGGACAAAGGCGAACAGGCGGGGGTGCTGTTCTTCGGTGAGCTCGACCCGCTGGGAGTTTTGATCTCTCGCTATGGCGAAAATGAATTTTATAAGAAATACGATCACGGAGATGCCTACGCATATCAGTCCCAATCCAAAAATAAGCGTGAGGACCATGGGTTTTGCAATGATGATGGCAACGCCGAGCCAGCATAGGACAATGGCCAGGACGGTAGCGGCGGCTACGAGCAGAAGGTAAACGAGAGCGAAGAGGATGATGGAGGTGATGACGATGCCAACCTGTTTGCGAAAAGCGGGGGAGATATCGAGCACTTCGGGATCGACACCGGCGGGGGCTGGGGGATATAGGTTATTCTCCATAGAAGAATTGGTTGGGATGGAGATATGGGTCTTCTACTTGCTGAGGAACCCAAAATCCACTACCCGGCGGAGGTATTGCTTGTCCCGGATGACCCAGGTGAATTCGCTGCCTCCGCTGTTGATATTCAGCATATAGATATAAAAAGTGTGTTTGTCGTTGGAGAGAAAGACGCCATTACGGCTACGGTTAGAGCCTCCCTCGCTGAAGCTGAACTGGGGGTCGTAGAGGTCGCTGTAGGCGGCGGGTGGTATGGCTACGGTGTCCTGGCCCATGACAACGGTAATAGATGTGATGGTGGTCTGCGGGGCCAGGCCATAGGTACCTCCATAGTAAGGGTGATTATCGATGCGGAGGAGGTGCTTGTCCACGTACATCATCTTGTGTTTGGAAGGAAAGAAGACGCCTGTGCGGATGGTGACCTGGATCTTGCCGTCGTCGAATGTCATGGAATTACCGGCTACTTCTTTTACCGGCAGGCTGTTGAGGGGCGCTTTGCCGATGCTTTCGTCTACGCCCGCCAGTGCGAAGCTGGCCACGTCTCCGCGGATGTCCTTATCGTTGATCTTTGCGAAATTGTCCTTTTTGCTGCGATAGTCTGGAAAGTCCAGGTCCTGCGCAGTGACGGTGGAAGCGACGAGCGCGAACAGCAAACACAAAAGTAATATGTCTGTCCTTCTGACGGGCCGCTGTATGCGGCAGGGCAATACACGCATGATCTAAAATTTATAGTTGTACTCGATGTGGCCGAGCATTTCTTTCTGCTTGTTATAGACGGTCTCGTTGACCTTTAGTCCCTTGTCGTCGTATATGTAGTACCATTTCTGATAGTCTGAGGTGCCTTCGTACACTACGAGCATAGTGGCGAGCCTGTCCCCCTCGTATTCGAATACATCGTCGGGGAGGAGGCGCTGGGCCTTCCTATTGTACCGCACGATGTCGGTGAGGCGGCCGGTGGTGTCGTAGTAATAAAATACTGTGGGCAGGTCGATCTTATACCGGGTAGCGTGCTCCTCGGCGATGTTGCCTTTTTCATCCTGTACGAAGTGGACAAAAGTGGTGTCGGTGGTATTCCTGATCTTGAGCATGCCCGTGGGTTTGCCTTTGGCGTCGTATTGCCAAAGGTGCTGCTCCACGGTGGTGAGATGGTTGTCTGTCTCGGTAGAGGTGTTGGTGATAGACGTGATCCGTCCCTGGGGGTCGTATTTGTACTCAGAGGCGCTGCTGTAGGTGTCGCTGGTGTCCAGGGTACGGGTGGGCCAGCCTGTGGGTGAATACCAGGCGAAGAGCCAGGATTCGGGAGCGTCCTTTACGCGGGTATGGGTAGTGATGAGGGTGAGATCTCCCATATCCTGCTGGCCCTGGAAGCCTTCGGAGGGCTTGCCATCGGCCTCAAAGCTGCTGAGCGTGACGGCTTTCACCTT
>Ga0105237_10000507_pt1 | contig 55061 bp, 38 predicted proteins | sample KBSC24metaG_FD_81520 | JGI IMG/M metagenome (GOLD analysis project Ga0105237, IMG submission 81520) | Corn rhizosphere microbial communities from Kellogg Biological Station, Michigan, USA - KBS C2-4 metaG | ecosystem: Host-associated > Plants > Roots > Rhizosphere > Soil | place: Michigan, USA... | reverse complement strand
GAAGCCATCTACCAAAATAATGAACTGAAAACAATTTATCGCCTGGCCTGGGCAGAAGAAGATTTGCAGGACGATACCGAGTTAGCCGCCATGCGCGAGGAACAACAATTGTTGCTGGAAAAACATGCCAGGCAGGGTTACAACCGGTAGCTTACTTACCATTTGTTCCCGTCGATCTCTCCGTTACCATCCCGGTCATAAACCCCGTATTCCCGCCTTGGCCGCTGAATATTGTTAGCATTCCTTTCCGGCTCTTTTTCTACCGCTTCTGATAAAGCGATTTTCCTTCCATAAATTTCCTTTTCGTTTAGCGCGGCAATCGCGGCTTTTGCCTGGTCAGTCACCGGCATCTCGATAAATCCCCATCCCTTTCTTTTTCCCGCTTCGTCTGTTTTCAGTTTGACTGAGGCCACCTGCCCGAACTGGGTCAGCGTCTTCTTAAGTTCTGCTTCCTCCAACTTATGCGGCAGGTTTGCAATAAATAGTTTCATAAATATCTCTGTTACCCAAATATAAAAATTAATCCGCAGCTAAGGATACTGTATCAGGGGTTATGGGCTCTGATCCGGCGCATGATCTCCCTTTCCAGCCGGTTGTCAATAATATCCCCGCTGGTAATTTCCCATTCGGTTTCCATCAGTCCGATCTCGGCCGAAAAGCCGCCATTGATAAAAACCAGAAAACGGCCCTCATCGGCCATGAGCTGGATATATTTACGCTCATGAAAACGGTCATAGGTAAAGGATAGCGCGGTATCGGGATCATTTCCGGAGAGGAAGACTTGCTGGTTATCCTGTAACAAATCAACCACCTGCAATACTTCCGCTTCGCTCAGGCGCTGCCCGGTATATTTCCATTCGTATACCGTCGTGCCCTGGAAATGCACTTCGCCCAAAAAACCGGGATTGGCTTCGCCCTCCAATTCCACATATTCCAAGTAACGTTCCAGCCTTTCCTCAAAATCTTCACCCTCCTCATCCGGGTAACCCTGATATAAGCGAAAGGCCTGCGTAGCCACATACAATTCGCCTTCCTGGCGGTAAACCGGGAAGATATCGACCGTTTCCATCCGGCCGTTATCTCTAATGATCTGTATTAAAGCGGGGTTGTTGAGCATCGTTTTTCTTCGGCTTTCACGCCGCAAGATAAACAAACGTCAGGAAATTATTGTGCTTCCGCTGGCTCCAGGATGCCGCCCCAAGCCGGATCGGCCCGTAACGTTTACATTCATGCAGCACCCGAAACATGCAGCCACAACAATAAGCCGGCAGGAATGGTTTGTTCTTCATCTGGGAATTGTACAACTGAGCGCTTTCTTCTTTGCTATTCATCACATCGTCGCCTCCAAGCCCGGCATTAGGGCTATAGTGCAAGCGGATTTTTATTTAAAGTATGTTACTTGTTTTTTGGGTATTTTAACGCTATGATTGCATCCCGAAGTGAGGCGGCGTCGGTACGAATCAACTTACTATCCATAATATCCTGTGGATTTACATTGAACACAAGGTTAGTCGGTGTATATAGTTTAGGATTTACTATGGTTATAGACGGCTCGTCTGTATATGCCTGCGCTTCAAAAATCTTTTGGCCATGAAAATGTTCGTCAGTAAATAATGCGAGCCGGGGAGCAAAGAGAAAATTTCCGACTATAGTTTGGTCTATGATACCATTGAATTTTATCTGATCAGGCAATTGCTCATAAGCAATAATTTTGATACCAACCTTTATTTCAAATTCGGTAGACTGAAAAGATTGACTTCCTGAATAAAGTATGGCTTTGATGCGGTTAGCGCCATTAGGCTGCCGGTTGCTTAATATCTTATTGAAATTATCATACTTATCGACTTCAAACTTTATTTTGCCAACTGATGCCTGAACGGGTATCCTGTTGGATTGCTTTCCTGTCCCGCGTTTTCCAATACTGCATAAATTAACCCGTCAGTACCTGTTGATGTCCAGGTAACTGTAACCGGATCGAGATCGGTAATCAGATCATCACTGGAAGAGTTTGAATTCTGTAGCTGTATACTGTCAATATTTAAGGGTTTTGGCTTAAGGAATAAATACAAACCAACCACTAAAAGAATCGCACAAAGACTATAAACAAAAATATTCGTCCGGAACTGATTGCTGACAATTCGGCTTAAAATCAATCTGTCGCCTTCAGATAGCTTTTGTTTAAACTCATTATCCTTCAAAATTAACTGGGTTCTTTCAGCTTCCGGAAGTTGTTGCAGGTGCTTATAAAATTCAGGCGAATCTTGTTTAAGCTTGTTAAGTATTGACTTGATTATTGGATCTGCGGTAATACTTTTTTTGACGATTAAGTAAATTACAAAACCAACAATACCCAGAACTGCTGGCAAAGACATTAAAAATGTAGTCATAATATCAGGTTAAGGATTCAGGTAAAATTTCATTATCAAAAATAACTATTATAATCTACCAAAACCTATTGAATTTTTATTTTAGCATCTGGTAGTCAGTTGATTGTTGACATCCGTTGATATTATTTTAATGATTTTATTTTGTTTTGCAGTTAAATAAATTTTAACTTTAAAGTATTAACCTTAATCCTTAAAATTATGTCAAAGACAAAAACCGTTCACCTGATTGTTTCAGAAGAAAAAGAACCAAAAGTTGCGCTAAACCCTGGGATGAAGCTGGAAGTAGTCGCTGTTCAGTTGGTCGATCCTAAACTGAACCCATCTGTTATGACATCTAAAGCAGCGCTTTGCGGCGGCAGTGGCTGCGTCGCCATAGTGGAAGTTTAAAACTCCACATTATGCGATTTTATAATTCAAGGTATAACTTCACTATACCGGTAACTGGTGGTGAATTATTATATAATTCCAAAACAGCAGGCACTGTATTGATCGATAATCCGGTTGTCCGCGATTTCCTGCCATATCTAACAGGTGACAAGCTCTATTTTGAAGAAGAGGATTTAAGTGAATCCATTATTTCCCTGTTCCTTAAGAACGGGTTTCTCGTGGAAGACGATAGAAATGAACTGGAAGAGATCAGAGAAACCTACTGGAAAGCGCGCGGTGAAACTCCGGTATCGTATACCATTGTTACGACTATGGATTGCAACCTGGGCTGTTACTATTGCTACGAGAACAGATCGAAACACCAGTTGGAATCCGTTGATATTGATGTTATTATCGCTCATATTGAAAAAACTTTCGATGGAAACTTCAAAAGAAGCCTGCACGTAGACTGGTTTGGCGGCGAGCCATTGTTAAATGTTGCTTTTATGGAAGCAGCGTCATTGAGAATTCAGGAATTCTGCGAACAGCATGGGATAACTTATCACGCCTCAGTTGTTTCAAATGGAACTTTATGGCCGGAAAATGTAACTGAATTTGTTAAGAAGCATAAAATCCGACAGGTGCAGATCACTTTTGACGGCATTAAAGAATCTCACGAAAAAATACGAAGATACCGACGGGAATTCCAGGAAGGGAAAAGTTCATTTGATGAAGCCATCAATCTGATTAATGAATTAGCGAACTATGTCCGGGTTGACCTCCGCTTTAATATAAGTCCGCTCAATCAGCACGAATTAATTCCCTTTATGGATTACATTGAGGGGCAGGGGTTTTTCAATAAGAAATACCCGGTTACCTTTTTCCCTGCTATGGTTTCGGCCTATACGGAAAAGTCAGCCTTTGTTAGAAAAGAGGAATTTACCCAGAAAGAATATGATGGACTAACCGAAGAGATCGGGGAACGATTGAAAGGGATTGGCAAAGTTGCCGACGCAAACAACCCGCATGATTTCCCTTTTCCAAAAAATTATGTATGCGCCGCGCTGGCAAATGATTCTCATGTAATCGGCGCAGATAAATCACTCCATCGCTGCGGTCTTGAAGTCGGAGAAAAACATCTCGCGGTGGGTCATTTCACGGACAGTAACACTATAATGGACGCTAATAAATCGTGGTGGGACAAATTTGATCCATGCAATTTGCCATCGTGCTCAAAGTGTTCATTTTTGCCGGTATGCTTCGGCAGCTGTGCAAAAAAACATTTCGACAGAGATCAGCATTCGCTGGATGCAGTGAGCGAATTCTGGAAAAATAATTTGTCAAGAATGGTTTCTTCATACCTTAACTATACTCTTGAAGGGCCACCTAACTTTACAGAAAAGGATCAGTTTAGAAGTGGTTACAATTCTTAAAATTACCACCTATCCCCATCAATTTCTTCATTGACATTTCCCCGTAATTACGGTATTCCCGTCTCGGCCGCTGGAAATCCTTTCTTTCTTCTTTTTCTTTATCCACCGCCTCGGACAAGGCAATCTTTCACCCGTAAACTTCCCTCCCGTCCAAAGCCGCTATCGCCGCTTTTGCATGGTCATTCACCGGCATCTCGATAAATCCCCATCCCTTTCTTTTTCCCATGTCCTTGTCGGTCGCCAGCTTGCCCCCAGTGACCTGCCCGAACTGGGTCAGCACCGTTTTAAGTTCCGCTTCTTCCAACTTATGCGGCACATTGGTAATAAAAATTTTCCTGTATGTAAAGGTGCGACGTTGTTTGTTCTATAATCTTGACCATTTACAGATCAGCCGTGAGGTGTTATATTCATTCGCTTATCACCCTTAATTCAGTAAATTATTCATCAACAACACCGGTTCTCCAATGCTCAGGCGCAACACCTCACGCAATATTTCAATATGACAGTCTTCCAGCTTAGCCTGCCTGCCAGTCTCATAAAATACTGGGTGAAGCTTTAATAATTCCCGGATAGTAGGACTATACTCCAAAATCATCTGTAAATCCATTTTATCACCAGCAGCCGCGAGAATTGCATTGCACAGTAATTCAAGATCATCTCTACCGGCGACCTCACGATACCTAATCAGTTCACAGAAATCAACCAATTCTAACATGGATTCCTCCTCTAACTGCCCAGCCTTTATAAGTTCTGTGAATTTAAGAAACCTAAAATAAATATTCATTGGTCCTGCTTGTCCGGCAACCGCTTCGAAATCTGCTATTCCGTTTAAAAGTAATTTTTGAAGAATAATGCCGGAGTGCAAACTTCTTAGCGCTCTTGAGCAAAGGTCGCTTACAAAATCCCTACTTATATTTTGCAGCCTTCTTATAGTAAAGCCAGATCCTCTAAAATCATCGTTATTCAATTGTAGGCAAGCCTGATGTACAAGAATAACTGCCTGCAAAGCAAACGTTAGATTTACCAAAGGGGCATGCCCGCATTGTTCAATATAATTCGCAGCAATTACTGCAGCGTTTTTCAAATCTGTTTGCTCTGTTTTTTCTACTTCATGTTGCACATTTCTGAACGCCAGGGAAAGCAAAAGCACATCTTTATCGGGTTGCCTGTCAATGACCGCATTGGCCTCATCGATGTCTTTTACTATTTCAGCACCTGTTGGGCTATGCAAACTGTTCAACCTTGCATTTATTTGTTCATTCTGAGTAAGCTGGTTAAATGTTGACGTGTTCAACGCCGGTATATCCAGGGAAATAAGTTTTTTACCATAAAATACCGAAAGGAACAATGGGGTAATGGGTTCCGAATGATTATCGACCGTAGCAAGAAACTGTCCCTGGGCTTTTTCCTTTGGCCCCAAGCGGCATTCGAGGACAATTTGAGAGTTTATCGTCATTACATACAGTTTTTCATCTGTCCTGAAAATTGATTTTACGTTTATCTCGGTTCCGATTTTCAATCTGTTAAACTCGTTCATGGCTTCAGCAGTCTGCACTAAGGAAGCAATCACCCGTTTTAAACCATTAGGCTGAGGATTTTCCAGCAATTTCGTTTTGATTATTGTACCCCTCGGGTAACAACGAGGAAACACATCCAATGGGATTTCTACCCAGGCAACTTCCGTGGCGGGTATCCAATATAACCGTCCGGAACCCAATGATCGGCAAAGTATGCCGGAGAGTTGTTTTTCAGATCCAAAAGGGCCGACTATCTCTGCCTTAATTTCTTCTGTCCGTTCTTCCCTAAAGCCGATATGGATTCCTTCCTTTTGATGTATCCATATTTTCTGGTACTTCAACAAATCAAACACTGCTTCTCTATAATTATGAGGAACCCCTGACACAACCTCATCGAAGGGTAAAATAAATAAATAACTGCCGACTTGCAGTAATAGCTGCCTTCCCTGAAAAAGCCCAAGCACTTCTGCAAGGCTGGTCTGTTCGGCCTTCAGCAGTACGGCAGGGTTTTGATTTTTCCTTGAGAAGTACAATCTCCCGGGATGGGCCGTCTTACTTAGACGGCTTACAGTGACAGGAATAGCCCCGCCGAGGGCGGCAACGAGAAACAAAAAAGCATCACTATCAAATTTGCCATCGGTAATAAGGAAACCATAAAGGCTATCTTTTAGCCATTCAAATGCATTTTCATTCAGGTCAGGCGCCGCGATGACTTCGGGGAAACCCAAAACATTCATTCCGCTATCAATAAATACAGTATCGCTAAGCGAGAGCTTTGTCTGAAAACAATTAACGGGATCATCCTGCTGTTCGATCTCATTTGTACCCGTCAAGCTTACCAGGCCGGTAAATCCCCGCGATAAGGAAGCCGTTGGAACGGTTAATCTGTATTTACCGGTTCCGACCTCCAGTTTCCCAGTAGAAAACAGTCTTGCAGGGGTAAAGCAAACGCGCGACAGCAGCGCGTTTCGGACACCTGCTTCCCACTTCACCAAACGAAGCTCCTCAACCTCTAACGGATCTCGGCTTTCAAGTTGAAAAGTCAGGCTGTCTCCCGGCGAAAGCAAATCCCAGTTAAAATTTACCAGCTGTATTTTATCCGGATCTTTATAATAAACAAGGCCTGGGCTAAATTCCGCAAGCCTTCCAGGCGATATTTCAAGAAAGAATCGACCGTTACTGGTCCGTCCGGCAAATGCGTAGGTTTCTTTTTTGCCAGGCCTGCCATCCAGGTCATTGATAAGTATATCAATCGGAAGACCGTATTTTAGAAAAGCCGATGCCGGGTAACGAAGCAAAAAGCCCTGACTGTCAATATCAAAAAACAACGGACCGATGAAAGGCCGGGTTCGCGGAACAGGCAATGGAATTATATCTTTGACCGTCTCGTTCCTTATCTTCCATAAAAACGTCTCATCGTCATGAAAGATCCAGCCATCCCGGTTCAGGCGAAATATCACGTCCAAAACTGAGCCGGCAGCAAAAGTAATTTTCTCCCACGCCATTTTATTCTTGAGGGTAGGGTCATGTTTAGGTAAATAATCGAGTGATAAGTCATGCTTGTTAAATCGCAGACCACCCCATTCAACCGGATGATTAAAGTCAATAACCAGGACTGAGCGGTCTACAAAGATACCACCGACTTTTGGGTGGCCACCCGACATTAGTTTGGTAATGTCTGAAACTACAGGATTTTGCGGCACAGAAATGTTAACATTTGAAAAATCGCCTGCGGTAAAACCGTTAGCAAAAGTGTCTTTCGACAATTCTGTAACCTTTTTATGAAGGAAACTATACCTCTGGGAGAAGGAGTTCTTAGGTAACAGCACAACGGGTCGCGGACTAGTATGAAAAAAAGAACGGTCGCCAAAAGCGGCAATTGAAATGACGATCCGGCGGTTGCCGTTTCCCTGATCCAGCTCCGTTTCAATTCTTAGGCGGTCCCCGTTAGCACAACGATTAATATCCGGGAAATAAATGTTACTTCCAATTTCTACCGACACATTCACCCCGGGCCTGAGTTCAATGCGCACACCACCGGACCATTTTTTGTAGGCAATGCCATAAACAACCCGTTGGCTCGCAGCCAGGTCCGCTAACACTATATTTTGTCGCGCTGGCATATCAACTAAGGAAACGAAACGATCTTTGGCATCTATAACGTGTATAAAATATATCTTGCCAATAAGCTCTTCCTCATTTATCCGGTCAAGCAGGTTCTCACGAACAGAAAAATTGCGTCTCAGCATCAGGAACTTCGGCCCCTTGTCACTACCGGAAGGGACAAGCCAAAGCCTGGTATCGTTAGTGATATGCTCTTTGCCTGACACGATCATCGGTACCCGTTCACCATCATTCAACGCAGCAGCAAATTGTTGCGATTTAAGCGGCAAAAGATTAAATATCAATTTTTCGTGATTTCGAAAAAACTTTTCATTTAATCTTGCATAAACCTCAAGTTCAGCTTTTCCGCTTAGTTCCAGTTTTTCCGACAACAACAATTCTTCTTCAGGTGAAAGCTCCAGTGCCGCTGAAATATTTTGGAAATAATAGGATTCACGGTGATCTCTCTCAGAATTACCCATTATTCTCTTGATCAGCAACCGCCCGGAGGTTGTTTTTTCGATTAAGATCAAATGAACCGTCTGGCGTTTACGTTGCAAGTAAATCTTGGCATTATCCGTATAATTGATTTGATAACTCAGTATCCTGATTATGACTTCCTCCGTTTCTGAAGTGAACTCATAACCGATTGAAATATGGTTTATCTGGTCGCCACGGAAAAGATCAATGCTTGAATGAGCAACTTTATCATTGAAGAAAAGCTGGTTCTCGGGAACCAGTAAATGCTTTCCATAACCCCATTCAAACAAATATTCACTGTGTTCATGGCCGTCTACAGCCACGTAACGCTTTTCAACGAAGAAAAAAGGGGGCAATTCGTTCTTTTTAACCTCTGATCCATATCTGGCCATGAAAGCTTCGGGTGACAAAAATCCTTTTTCATTGATGAGATCAGCATAGATCACATCCCGTTCGCTGAATAAGTAAAACTCATCAATTACCGGAGAATAGGCTCCCGTGGTGCAAAACGGACCATAATTATTGCCTACGGGCAATGTAGCTTCCCAGTCTGCCTCACCGTATACCTGGGTAAAATCCTGACTTTTGATGGTCACCTCGCGGTTTTTCTTGTTATAATAACCTTTCAGCGGAATATTTTCCCTCAAATATTCATCAACAATAATGGCCGAAGCAACCGGATTTTCCTCTTTTTTCCCTTTTGACTTTGAAATCCGGTGCTTAGGGTAAAAAGTAAAATCACGCTGAAGGTCTAAGTAACCGCCGCTTTCCTTTTTTAGTTCATAGATTACGTTTTCAACACCGGTCCATTCCCCTCTCCCAAAGCCAGTTAACACACTGTTTTTGTTCTTTAAAACGACCCTCCCGTTAAAACTTCCCGTGCCGGGCAAGGGCTCGTATCCGTTAAATCTCTCCCTGTAAAAGCTCTTTTTGAACGGTAAAGCAACCCTGACTATAATTCCTGCGCCTTTAGGTGTCTCAAAATAGGCGTACCTTTTGTCCTCAAAAAGAAAAAAACTGCCTTTAATTTCAATATCCGGCTGGGAGATCAATCTCCACTGGGCACGGATAAAAACGTTTCTTTGAAACAAACGCACGGACTTTTTATTGTCTTTTACATATGCCTCGATCTTAGCTCCAGGATAGTACCTAAAATGATGAAGTCCCTTAACTGTAACTTTTTCTATTTCTATTTCTTCGCCAACAAACCAGGCAACATAGCACCAGTCACTCTTCGGATCGCGCGGCTTTTCCACGACGATCCCGGAAAGCTCCCTTTTGGAGATAAGCCCTTCCGCAAAGGCACTATTCAGCAATCCCACATCGCCACTGATCAGGTTCCATCGACTAACATTTTCTATCCGGAACACCCTGCCCCGAAAGTTAAAGTCTCTAATTTGTTCACTTACAGGGGCCATGGAATAAGAATCCATATCCAGTCGAACGCTGACCCCTTCGGGTGTCAAACAGGCCACCTCGCCGGCACTCCAGTTGGTGGCAACCGCCCGGCTAATTAAAATGCTATCATCTTTCTTCCAGTAAGGATAGGTCTTCAAAAAAAACTTTAATCTATTGATGTCAAAGCCGGTTCCCAAACTGTTATTGCTGCACAAGGCCATCGTTTGTACCTCATCGGCCCTTACCTTAGCGACATAACGGCCAAACAACCAGTCGCGTGGATCAATAGTCACTTCTGCATCGCTCTCAATCCGATTGATACCATCAAGCTTAATCGGGGGGAAACCTACCTGGGCGAAATCGAGGTCGGTCAGGTACCATTGGTTCGTAGTATCCCGGTGTCCAAATAGTGAAATATTTTTTGCTTCAGCATCGCTGAACAAGTTCTTCCAGTAAATATTTCTTTTATCGAAAGGTAATTGTAAGCGCTCGTAATTTTGCCGGAAAGATGCTACGCGGGGGGGCTCAGCCGTTACCAGTTTTAATAATACCTGGTTATTATGATGCTCCGGGGTCACCGTAATCAGTAACCCGCAGGGATCGGTCCCTTCCTGTGTGAATTGAGCGAGTAGATTTATGAGCCGTAAGACACTCCCGTTTTCTGTCATCCTGCCAAATTGAAACGGGTAAAGCAGAAAATTCTTCCCTGGTTCAAGGGAAAATAACCAGCCCATTTGGTCCCCATATGGCATTTCACGGATGAATGTCAGCGTTAAAAAACGGCCATACATTTCCATTTCCAGCAGCAGGTCAGTGAAATACCGATAGTATGGCTGGTAAAATTGTCCGTCAAATCTTAAAATCATTTCAAATGACGCGTTTTCAGTAGAAAACAGACGGGATATATCAGGCACAATAGCAGATATATCCAGAGCTGCCAGCGGTATCGCCCCATCTTTTTTTCCATTCCATGACAGATAGTCCTCCAAACCGCTTCTTGCTCCGGGACCGGTTGTCAGCTTAAGGCGCAGTAATTGTCCATCGCTGTTTACAGGTAGTTTTTTCACGCCGTCTATGCGCCAGCCATCTTTTTGCCGGGAGAGCGTGCACTGTACAACTTCCCCCATGACGAGGGATTGTCCTTTTATATCAGGCGTTAACAGCCAATCGTCCAGCCCGCAGTTGAACGCATAAAAGGACAATAAGCCTTTCTTTACAATCCCGGCATATATGACAGAGGTGCTTATCGTTTGGCCTGTGGACTGACCGGCGAATGGCACGGAAAAAAGCGGTGCATCTAAAGCATGTTTGTCATAGTAGGCAGATGCGATACGGTTGCCGGCATCGAAGCGCATTCCCCTGATAAGCTGGGCAGGCGGGATATTCCCTGAAAAAGCGGTAGTAGAAATCTTTTGTTTTCCATTCCTGTAATACACATCCAGCGAAACCTGTTCGAAGTGGTCCCGGCCCTGGGTTTCTTCCAGGTATCGCACCGAAGTTTGTTTCAGTAAGGCAGTAATTACCGAATCGCCCGATGCCGCACATAATTGCAGCAAACGCTCCAGTTCGTTGTTTCGACTTTCACGGGATTTCAACTTGAAATAATCCTGTGTTTTTAATAAAACAGGACTCGTTTGCCTGTACATCTCGGTTGCACGGAGTGCACCGGTGAGCAGCAGGGTACGGAGATTCTCCTTGGAAGCACTCACCGGTATCAACACACCGTCGGCATGCGGGAAGAATACCCGGAAAAGTTCTACAAGGTCATAAGCACCGCCAAACTCTAGTAAATGCCAGGCGATAAGTTCGCGAATATCAGGCTCATTCGTCCAGATTCTATCGTCCGCGATAACTTCGATCAGGCGTAGGCGTGTCAGCCGGTAAATGTCATTATTTTGTTCAACTTCTACGATGACCTTTTTAAAATCCTGTAACCATTTCTCAGCAATTCCCTCCGCAACCCCTTTTACATTTCCATACAACCTCAATGATACGAACCTTTCCAGCGAGCAAAACATCTTGGTCGTTTTGCCTTCATTACTATCTGGAAACTCGCCCCAATCACTTTGCAGCCAAGCTTCGGGCCTGAGATCAGTCTCGGAAATAAGGAAATAATTATAAGGCATCTCCCACATTTTATTGCCTGGATTAGATTGCCAGGTTAAGCCGTAGAAAGAACTTTTTTGCACTTTAAGTAAGTGTCGTTCGAGTACAGCAGCTAATAGTTTCTCCTTTGAGTTGATCAGCGACCCGGATTGGCTTACCGAAGCAAAGTAGACACAGTATTCCGGTAAGTGCCGCAGCCATGCCGTTTGAGTGGATTCGCCTGCCGCACCTAAGTAATTGTCGAAAACCCAGGATAATAGTTCGTTGATATAATAATATCGCTTGAGAACATAGCGATCATTTCGCGGGTCTGAAACATGCTGGCCTCCCCGGTTATCAAAGTCGCCTTTAAAGGCCATTAAAGTTTGATAAAAAATCTCTGGCGAGATTGCGGCAATGTAACCGGCAGCCATGAACTTGATCTGACGCTGGCAGCTCATTAACAGTCCGGTAAGCTCCGTAGAAATAGGAAAATATCTGCCAGGTTTGACATTTTTGTAATTTTCAAGGTTAAGCCCACCTGTTTCCCACTTTGTCAGCCATAACCTGTAATCCGAAAGTATATGACTGATATGGCTGACCATGAAGACGAGATCCTGTTTAGCCGCAATATTTTCCTTTTCAAGGGCACGCAACAGAGTGATCACGTTGAATAAAGCAGAAGCCAGCCTGATCCAAACAATAGGTTCATCTGACTTTATATACCTGGGTTGCCGGTTTACCCTCCATGTTGCAGGATTATCGATACTTCTAATGCCCGATTTTGATATCGATTTGAACAATGAAAGCGCCGGCGAATAATAAAGCCATCCGTTTGATGGAACTTGGTCTGTCTTTACAATTTCAATTCTTTTGTCTTTTAATGATAAGAGCAGTTCTTTCATTTTTTCGCCTAAGTGATCTTCCCCGAGCCAATCGAAGACGCGAGCTGGTTCATTCGGTTCGTTGTCCGGAAGCTGGTAAAAGTCCCTGATAGGCCCGGCAGCGGACGGGGGATCAATCAGAACTGCCAGGTCAAGTAATGACGCCTGCCAGTAAGAAAGCGCTACGAGCCCATTTTCAGCGCCCTTAGTCAACTCAAGTTTGTGAAAGAGTAGTTTAAATTCTTTTAAGCTCCTGTACTCAGTAAATAAATCGTCTAAGATCGTCGCCATTTCTTTTGACGGGTCGGCAAAAACTAATCGGACGTAGGCCGCAACTAGGTCTGCTTCTTCCAGCGTTCCTTTCCACGACGCAGTCAATATTTTGGTCAAAAGGTCATCTGTGCTAAGCCCGGTAGGTATTTTTTGGGATAAAAGCACCGCCAAGAGAAAACCCATCCGGCCATAAGCATAACTAATAGCCTGGCCAAGGACAATTCTTAAAGCTGAGCCTTCTGCCGTTACCTCACTGCCGGTGAAAAAATCAGCCGGGAACCAGTTATACAGGGACAATAAGGCAATAAACGGCAGTTGTTCATAGACGTCATGGTAAGGATTAATGTGATTGACATCTGTTTTAACAAATGCCACTGGCAATAAATTCAGGGAAAGCGCGTGAAGTTTTTTCGAGACATCGTCCCAGTCCGCATCCTCATCATAGATGGCTAATATGGCGGGGTAAAAGTCGATGTTATAAACATCTTTTAATACCGTTGTCAATTCTGTAAAATAGTCCAGGGCGGATTCCCGAACGGCAGCAAAAGGAAAATCAGGCCTTTTAAGCACACCTATTGCTTTTGGAAAAGCATATATCTGTAGCCAGGAATCAGCAAGAACCAATTGCTGAAACGCAACGTTCAGCATTTGCCCGCCTGCGGCCGGGTCAGTTAACTTGTCCAGCGTTGACAAATACCGCTGTGTTTCTTTTGGCCCCGCCTTAACGGCGCAGCAAAAACTCCAGTCTGTTAAAATATTAAATTTTTCCATGCATAAGTTAAGAAAAGGTTCGTGCGATGTATACGTAATCGGCCAGCCGGGCAAAGGATGCATCCGTCATCTCAGATTCAGTGCACAACCCGGCAACTGCCCTGTGAGCGGTGTCGGGGATATCCGCAAGCTCGGTGACGAGCACCGCAGTTACTGGCTGATTAAAAAACAGGGTTTTCCAAAAAAAACCGGCATTTGGGCTGCTGATGATCTTATCCAGCAAATCAGTTATATGATCCTTGAATTTCCGGTGCAACCCTGATTTTATAAACCTGAACGCATCGGCATAACTCATACTGTTGATCATCCTGGGCAGTTCCCGTCCTCCATCATGATCCGGTTGGTTTAAAGCTAACAGTTGCCGGGTAAATGCCGTCGGCTCAAAACCGTCTATCAACGACGCGAGCAGTCGGTTAGCGTTATCGTCGTTTTTTGAGGTTTTATCGGCTGAATTCAAATAACCCAGAACAGACAAAATAACCTTCTCGCGATGGGATTTTATCGTCGGTAGGGGGTGGCGTTTAGCCAGTCTGATCATAGCATGTACCCAAACATCCAGGAAAATCTCGAATCCCGGACCCATAGCAAAGTTCAGGCTTGACAAGTTGATCACCTGGCTTGGGTGAGAAACAGCACTTTCCATTAACGCGACCGTTTGCTTACGGCCGCCGAATTTCAATGTTAGCAGCAACAATTCAGGGACAATGTCAAAGACCTGCTCTGCCACCGCTGTACAAAAAGCGCAGGTGTTTAATAAACCTTCCGGCGATGTGAGGGAGTTGTTGCTATCCTCATGAGCTTCAAAAGACAGGATAGCAGATCTATAATCAGTTGGATGATTTATTGTCAGGGCTTTAATGGCTGGGGTGTCGCCAAGAATAGATTCACCCGTCTGAGAATCAACCATTAAAGTGAACACATAAAAAAACAGATGGTCGATCATGGACCCTTGCCGCCTTATATTGTTATCAGAAATGCCGAGAAGCCGTGACAGCTTTTGCTTGGGTTTGTTAACTTGGTGCTGTCTTTGGCTAAAAAGAATTTCTATGGGCAATTTGTTGTTATTGTGTTTGAGTCGTGCCCGAAAATCAGTTATATTCTTTGCCGACGTATTTCCATGCGGTACATTGACATTGAAAATCAGTGCTGCAAAGGGATATTCGGTGCTGGCATCATCGAAAGCTTTACACCAATCGTTAACTATTTCGCCGTAGTGCTCAAATGGTATATCCGGATCGACGTTAATCGTCAAATAAAAGCCGCGATTAGCATCATCCACGCCGCGCCCGATATCGGTCACTATCTTCATCATCATTTGCCGGGGCGTCCGGTTCTCTATAACAGTCACGGCATGCCAGCGTCGTCTGGAAAACCTGTATCCTGTATCTTCATTCATCTGTGCTACCCAGTTTTCCGCGCTGTTCAGTTCACGCAATAACTCATCGCTGCCTGATTGATTAAAATAAATACCGACGAATCGGCCGCGGTTTAAGCCCCAATAGTTTCCAGGGTATATAGTGGTTAGCGGATTATCCAGTGCGTAATAGGATTCCTGAAAAACGCTTGTTGGTGTGAATATTTTAGCGAGGAGCCTGTCATAAAATGGTTGAAACTCCCGGTTGACATAATCAACAATTTCACGGATCTTTTCTGGGTTTTGTTCATGCTTGCTGGCAATTTCCTCTTTCAGGCGCTTAAGGTCATAAACATATTCGTTGCGGAAATCATATTCATAACTGCATGTGTCCGGTATCAACGTTATTCCGTCATTATAGGTCAGGAAAAGAAAGTATAGTTTTTTGACCTTGTAAAGCTTTCCCGTATTTAAACTGTTAACCTGTTTAACTGTCGATGTGATTTTAGGCGCTGAATTATCTGTAGAGATTTGAAATGCCGTGCCTGAATGTTCATCGAAGAGATCAATACCTGGGGTTCTTGCGGGAACGGTATCAAATTGCGACCCCCAATGAAGATTAAGTATATTTTTAAAAAATGACTCAGACTGAATATGCAGATCTGTCTGTCCATCTTTTGCGACATCAGGCAATATCGTAGCAATTTCCACAAAACAATAGCGCAGTGTACGCTCCAGGTTGAAGCTACTAAACATATTTAAGTCCGGTTAATAAGTATTAGGTAAGGGAGTTAATATAACTTTTAAAAAACAAAAGCATCAAGAAGCCAGCTTCCCGTTACCCGATTTTCGTATAATAAGTTTAGGATTTTAATAATTATCAAACCACCACTAGTATATTTAAACTCCCGGGTATTTGCTATAAAAATAGCATTTTCTTGTATATTCCAAGGAGTTATTAAAATATGGTGAAAACACCAAAAAAAATACTTGAAGCCGACACTTTTAAACTCTGAGTCTTAAATTTAAGTTAGGCTGCAATTGGGTGACGTTATGTAGGGTTAAGGGAACCCGGAGGGTCGCCTGCTTCAGGTCGCGGCGCTGTTCGATCTCTTTTACCTTACCATCCACTTTTTCCACCATTGAGCAATCAGGCGTACCATTTTCAGCAAGGTCTTTAAAATCCAGGTAGGGTTGTAAGTTGACTTTCATCACCTTTTTCATCACCTCTCCCCATTGCAGCAGTTCTTCTTTACTGTATTCCGGGTTATTCTTTTTAGCCATGTATTGCACCATGGCCAAATATTGTTCAGGCGTACCGCTCCAGGGCCGTCCGAGGCCAAGCAGTTTTCCAATAAAAGACAGGAATCCCATAGGCTTAAATGTTGGTTAATTTAAAGTTAGGGAATTTTTCCTTGCAGCACTAACCGGCATGGATTTCGAGTAGTCCTACGATTTGTTTACAAATCGTATCTTTAAACCAATGAATAATCACTCCCCCGGTAATGTGGATTTATGGTTTGTCAACGAAGATGTTGTGCATAATGCCGCAAATGGTATACCTTTCGTACCGGGCTACTCGATTTATGCGTATTTCTGGTTAAGAAGAAGGTTGGACGAAAACACGCTGGAAGGCTGGATAGGGCGCACCGACAAAATGGAAAACTTCCATTGCAGTATTGATACAACCTACATTTACTTCGGCGACTACCGGGCAAATAAAAAAATATATGTAACGTTGGATAAAACAGTGTTTTATGAGATCGACGAAATATTCCCATCTAAACCGTTATTGTTCCTTTTAAAAAAGATCAAATTTAAACCGGATGATAGACAGGCTACCCCCACAGCGGTGACCGCTACAGTACACCGGTTGCAGTTTCACCTGCTGCATGGTGATGGCTTTGAACATCTTGTCTTTGCTTTTTTGCAGCAGACCGAAAACTGGAAAGCAATCGAATGGCTCGGAGAAGCCGGCCAGGACAATGGGAAAGATATTTGGGCGGAAAAGGATGATGGCACGCATTGCTTTCAATGCGCCAATTATCAACAGCTGACTTTTGCGAAAATTGTTACTGATATGGACAAATTGGCTCAACACGAAACGGTACCTGACCACTTGACCATTGTATGCGGTGGTAAAGTAACTGATGGGCTAAGGCAAAAAACCAGATCCTACAGTTTATCAAAAGGGTTCAGCGCGGTTACGATATGGAGTGGTCCGGAACTGGAAGAAAAAATACGAAAACAATCGCCTGAAATTCTATTACGATTTTTTGGAGGCCAGGCGTTTCCTTAAACTCGAAATTGCTGCTTCAGGCGTTGCCTTCGGCCCGCGCTGTCCACTGTATCTTTTTTCTAAAAAGGATGCCGCTGCCATCTAATGCGGCCGAGCCCGCCGGTCAGGTCTGCTACCACTGACCAAACCGTAGTCCGCACAGCAAAACCCTGCCGTCCGTATTCCCGCCGCTTCGCCCAGATCGGACCGTAACGCTGCGCTATACCTGGCCTATCCCGCGCGCCCATCCGGCAGGCAGGGACTTGCTTCTCCTCACATTAAGTGATGTCCTTTATTTGAGTCAAACCAGCTATCTGTTTTGTATCATTCAAAGATACAATGCTCAAAGTTGCAAAGCCTTCATAATGGTTATTACATTGTTTACACTAACTTTGATGAATTGATATGAATATTGATATATTCGAAACTAATTCCTTGGCTATATAGATGAAAATCCACTTATTAAATATAAAAAAGTCCCTTAATAAAGCATATCAAAAAGAGAGGGTAAGCCGTAGCCGTATTGATTTGTTAAAAAAAAATTTAAAGGAGCTTTTTAATAAAATTAATGAGGATGAAAGTGAAGAACATTTAAAGAATATCGTTTCTGATTTCTTGAAAGATTCCTGGTACAAGGAAATTAACGAGATCAATACCAAAGACAGAAAAGACCTGGTTATTCATACAGGGAAATCAACCAAAGAATCAGTAGGTGTAATCCTGGAAGTAAAGCGACCTTCCAATAAAACGGAAATGATCTCTGAGTTGCGCCCGAACACGAAATCAATGCATGAGTTAATCCTGTATTATTTCCGTGAACGAAGTGATTTTTTTAATATTGACATTAAGTACTTGATCATTACTAATATCTATGAATGGTTTATATTTGATGCGAACTGGTTCGAAGTAAATATTTTTCGGAATAACAGGTTAAGAAAAGAGTATGATTCCTGGAAGATCAGCGGAAAGGATACAAAGTTTTTTTATGAAAATATAGCCAGGCCATTTTTAGAGGATATAGAGGATCCGATCCATTGCACCTACTTCGACCTCAAGGATTATACCAACCATATTAAGTCGAATAATGAAGCCGCTGATAACAGGCTCATTGATTTGTACAAGATACTTTCCCCTGAGCATTTATTGAAGCTTCCCTTTGCTAATGACAGCAACACGCTGGATAAAAAATTCTACACAGAGTTTTTATATCTTTTAGGGCTTGAAGAAGTTAATGATGGCGCCAAAAAATTAATTCGGAGGAAAGACGCGCCCATAAATGCTTCGCTTTTAGAGAATACTATCAATAAACTGAGCGAAAGGGATAGCCTGTTTAATCTTTCGAATAGCTCAAGCTTTGGCGATAACCGATCGGAGCAATTGTTTAACCTTGGTCTGGAACTTTGCATCACCTGGGTCAACCGCCTATTGTTTTTGAAACTATTGGAAGCCCAATTGGTAAAATACCATAAAGGTGATCGTTCCTATTTGTTTTTGAACTCGTTAAAGGTCTTTGATTTTGATGAATTGGGAAATTTGTTTTTTCAGGTGCTGGCCGAAGTTCCTTCAAAACGAAGGGAGGACCTGGCGGTAAAATTTGAAAAGGTACCCTACTTAAACAGTTCCTTGTTTGAAAGGACTGACCTAGAGCGAAAAGCATTGGACATCGGCAACCTGGATAACCGGCTGCAATTTCCTTTATATGCTAATACCGTCCTGAAAGATGCGTCAGGTAGGCGAAAAACTGGAACGCTGACCACTCTGCAGTATTTGTTTGAATTTCTGGATGCCTTCGACTTTACCTCTGAGGGGGCCGCCGAGATACAGGAAGAGAACAAAAACCTGATCAATGCCTCGGTGCTTGGCCTGATCTTCGAAAAGATCAACGGGTATAAGGAAGGTTCTTTTTTTACTCCTGGTTTTGTAACCATGTATATGGCCAAAGAAGCGATCCAGCAGATCGTTATTCAAAAATTTAATCAGCAAAAGGGCTGGATGTGTAATTCCATTGAGGCTTTGTACAACCGGATCAATGATAAGCAAGAAGCAAATGCTATTGTTAATTCAATAACCATATGTGATCCGGCCGTTGGCTCAGGCCATTTTTTAGTGTCCGCATTAAATGAACTGATTGCTATTAAAAGTGAGTTGAAAATATTGATAGACAGGTCGGGCAAAACGTTGAGGGATTACGAAGTTGAAGTAATTAATGATGAGTTGATCGTTTCCGATGAAGAAGGCCATATCTTTGAATATAATCCTAAGAACAAAGAAAGTCAACGGGTACAGGAAGCTTTATTTCATGAAAAAGAAATATTAATCGAAAATTGTCTGTTTGGCGTCGATATCAATCCTAACTCGGTTAAAATTTGCCGGTTGCGTTTATGGATCGAATTGTTAAAAAACTCCTATTACACCGAACGAAGTAATTTCAGGGAACTTGAAACATTGCCAAATATCGATATCAATATTAAATGTGGAAACTCGATTGTCAGCAGGTTTTCCATCCAGGCTAATATTGGAAAGGCTCCAAAAAGCTTAAAAGAAAATATCGAAACCTACAAGACGCTGGTCAGAAAATATAAGGTCTCCAAAGTCAAAGAAGAAAAAAAGGAAATTGAAAACCTGATCGATGAGATCAAAAAAGATTTCAGGTCAGAGATCAGCAAAAATGACCCCTTATTCCGGAAACTGAATAAAAGCACGACTGAACTGTATAGTAAATACACATCCGTGCAGTTGTTTGAAAGCAACCTGACCAATGACCAAAAAAAAGACAAGAAATCCTTAGAAACAGATATTTCTAAACTCAGTACAGAAATAGACGCCATCAAAAGCAACAAAATTTACGAAAATGCTTTTGAATGGCGCTTTGAATTCCCGGAGGTTTTAGATGAGGACGGTAATTATCAGGGCTTCGACATTATTATCGGAAACCCGCCCTATATCCCCTTGGAAAGCTTTAGCAATGCCGTCCGGGATTATTTTAAAAAGAAATTCACTAGGTTCGAGCGGAAGTTCGAATCATCTGTGCTCTTTATCGATGAGAGTTACCGGGTTCTAAAACCTTCCGGCCTATTGGCATTTATCGCACCAGTTACATGGCAAACCGGTGAAAACTATGCTAAATTCAGAAAGTTCGCGATAAATGACCTTGGCATCAAACAGATCATTAATTTGCCTTTCAATGTGTTCGAGGATGCTTATGTCGATACTGGCATCTATACCTTTAAAAAAGAGGCAACTTCAGGGTATGAGATTTATAATTATGACAAAAAGGCCAGGATAAAATCCTTGGAAAATATAGCGTTCACCGAAATTGATACGCATCTTATCCTGGAACCGAAATATAAGATCATCCTCAACCCCTTCGTAAATTCGCTGCTGATAAATAATGCTAAGCGCCGCTTTTCGCAGCTGGGCGAATTGACTATTTCCACTCAGGGGTTATCTGGGAGCAACTTTCTGCCGGTTACGGAGGTCAATAAGGAAAAAGACTTTCCCTACTTGAATAAAGGCAATGTTTATAATTATCACCTGGATATCCAGGAAACATTTTTTACCAGCTTGGAAGACAAACCAAGTTTAAAACCTTTTTACGAGGCCCGGCCAAAGTTACTGATCAGGAGGATCATCAATCGCCAGGACAGGCTATCGGTAGCATTTACTAAGGAAAAAATGGTATTCAAAAAGGATATTAATCCTTTTATACCCATTGACCCGAATTTTCTTCCACAATATTTACTCGCGGTCATGGCAAGTAAATTGATTTCCTATATCTATTTAAGCTTGTCTTCTATTGCCTCAAAAGACGATTTCCGCCAAACCACTCTTGCAGAATTAAGAGAGGTCCCCATTCCGGCTATTGCTATTAACGAACAAACACCATTTGCTAACCTGGCCGGCTATATACTCCATATTAATACAATCACCGACAGAAAAATCAACGAATACGTACCTAATGAGCATTTAATATTGCAGTTTGAGGAGATCATAGATGCGATGGTGTACGAGTTATTCTTCGAAGAGGAATTTCACAAGGAAGGCGTGGAGTTTATAAAATTTGCCGCAACGGTCTTCCCTGCAATTGAAAGTTGTAAAGATGATAGCGATAGGGAGCAGATCATTCACCAGGCTTACCAAGACTTGCGTCAGAAAGATAATGCCATCAGGAATAACCTAAAATTGATGGATATTCGCTTAAACCACCTGTTATCACCTTTTCAAAATTCTTTAAATGCAGCGCATCAGCAAAATTACCATTGAAAATTTTAAATTTTTTTATGGTACAGTAACATTTGACCTGGCCCGCAATAACGTATTGCTTTTCGGCGAAAACGGCAGCGGCAAGAGTTCACTGTACTGGGCATTATTTACTTTTTTGCAAAGTGTTTTTAAATTAGACGACGACGAGATAAAAAAATATTTCGACCATGCTGATGAGTTGAATTTGATCAATCGTTTTTATTCCGGGCCAGACAGCGCTATAAAAGTTGAATTTGAGGAGGAGGATCATACTACGACCACAAAACAGATCTCTTACGGGACGATTAATACCAAGGCCGGCAACCTGATTTTAGAAACGACTCGGACAAGTGATTTTATCAACTATAAATTATTATCCAGTATATATAATTACAGCCATAGTGATAACATAGACCTCTTTCCATTTTTCAGGAATGACCTGCTCGTCTTTATTACCTTTCCGGGAAACAGAAATGCTCACGAACTGTGGCAATTTATCTCCCCTGGATTAAGCCCCAGGCCAAGGATGCATGATCAGCCATACCGTGACTATCAACAACGGATAAGTGAGTTTAACCGGGATTTGCAAAACTATCTGAACGGTATCATCGAAACGGCCAATGAATATTTGATAGAAAAATTCAAAGAGGATCTAAAGCTAAAATTGGAATACGTACCCTGTTCCTATGATAATTTTGTTAGGGGCAGCACAACAAAAAGAAACCACAAATTAATATCTCCTAAAATCATCTTAAGCGTTGATTTTACCCATGTCTTACTGGTTGGCGGAAAGGAGGATATCAAGACCCCTCATTCGTTTTTAAACGAAGCTAAGTTAACCTCCATAGCGTTATCGATAAGATTCGCCATTCTTGATGAAAAATATATTGCGGGCGCACCGAAAATACTCGTATTGGATGACTTGCTTATCAGCCTCGATATGAGCAACAGAGACAATGTACTTGATCTTATTTTAAAAGAATTTGAGGAATATCAAATTATGATCATGACACATGACCGGCTGTTCTTTGAAGTTGCCAAACACAAGATCAATAAGCTGGGAAAGGACCAATGGCAGTATATGGAAATGTACGAGACCATTCAGGATAATATTCCTCAGCCGTTCATTACTTTATCCCAAACTTATTTAGAGAAAGCAAGAAAATACTTTTATAAAAAAGAATATGAGATCGCAGGTAACTTTTTACGGAAGGAAGCGGAAGCATTCTGTAAAGATTTTTTACCTAAAAGAAGGCAATACACCCCTGATTATGCCCTTTACGACTTAAATGGATTGATCAACCAGGCGATCTTATTTGCCAGGGAGAATGGACTGGATGACGATTTGTTCGAGCAGTTGGACGGACACCGTAAGTTTGTTTTAAATCCTGTAAGCCACGACAGCTATGATGTTCCCAAATATAACAGCGAGATCGGAAGATGCCTGGGCACCTTGGATGGATTACGTGCCATTAAATATGAAAATATTATTTTCAAAGGTGAGGGCGTGGAATTTGCATTGACGCTGGCTGGCTCAGCTGATGTCTATAGGTTCGTGATCAGCATCCAGGAAGACCTGAAGTTGATCCGGGAGCCCGAAGAAGAAAGTATTCTTGCCAAAGGCCATATTAACTATTTTGTCTACAAAAATAATGTACCCACCACCAAGTATATTCAACACGGAATCGAAAGCCTGGAAATGTTCTATGACAAAAATTACGAAAAATCTGATAAAGCCAAGAGTGCAGATTTTTGGGACGAAATTTTCGTTATCTCCACTGGCGAACCTTTATCTACCAGAAGGGCTTTTTAATTTCAGATGAAAGCTAACAGTACCGCCAATTAACAAAAGATCATTCAGAATCCAAATAAGGGCATTGCCTGCGGCCCGCGCTGTCCGCTATATCTTTTTTTCAAAAAGGATGCCGCTGCCATCGCTAATGCAGCCATGCCTGCCAATCAGGTTCACTACCACTCGCCAGGTCGCAGGCCACACAGCAAGCGCCAGCCTGCCGGTTAGCCAACCCACAACCCAAACCGGTCCGTACCGCTACGCTTTACCAGCCGGTTTTACCCGCCCACGGGCTGGCTGGCCCTTGCTTTAGTCCTTTGTTGATCGGTTGTTTCATTGGCCGTTTTAACAGGCTTTCCAACTATTTCAGTTTTTTAACCGCAAAGGTAAAGCCCGCTGCGTCGCCGTCAAGGGTCTATGAAACCCCGCACCGGCCGGGCCCTTGACAACCACGCACCGTGCTTTTAAAACCCTTGCATTAAAAAACTAAAATGTAAAATCATGGAAAGCCTGGTATTAAATCTTCAATCAAAAAATCAAATTACCGATTACATCGCGGATAACCACATGGTTCCTTATGAAAGAGCTATTTTTCAGGAAATGATCGCTGCTATCGAAGCAAGGAACCAAACTCAACTCGACTGGTTCCGCAGTTTTGGTGATTCATTCCGCGCCATAACCATGAATGTAAATGCCTATCGCAAAGGGTTAGAATTCGGATTTACCGAAATCAGCTTTGACAAATATGGCTGGTTCACCAGGCCGATGTTTTTAGATAAAGAAGAATTAACATTCGGCGACACCAGCCGTTATGGCAATCACAGCCTGATTTACCTTGGCCGGGGTGAAAATAACACCTGGACTTATGGCATGAATTACAGCTATGGCGTTGCAGGTGGCTGCTATAGCCTTTCAGTTTATGGCAAGCAGTTCAAAAGCCGTGAAGATGCCCTCAATCATGCGCTCAATGAATTAAAAACAATGATGACCAAAAAGATCGGCAGTAAGGATACAACCAATGATAAACAGCCAATTATCTTGGCCACTTTAAGAGATATAGAAAAAGCGCAAATTGGCATGATACAGCTAACGCTTTTCTGAAAGTCCATATTTACAGCATCATTGACGCTCATCAAGGTCTAATCTAAGCAGTACAATTACATTAGTTTTTAGCTTGGAAAATAATCGGCTTTATAAGGCCATAGCAACCCTAACTGTATTATGTATGGCAGCGATATAATCAGAAATAAATTTTCTTTTATAGACCAAAATATAAGATGGATGGTGAATTGGCACGAAGCAAGTATTGCCAATATTGAAAGTTGAAAAATCAAAATTTTCGTCGAACGTGACCGTTTTTATTCCATATTTTTTTAAAACGAACGTTGCCACCTGCTTCCCAAGTAAAAAAACAATAGCAGGCTGTAGGTTAGAAAGTTCTGCTTCAAAGTTGGGAAAACATTTAGACATTTCATGCTCGGCCGGGTAGCGAATCTTACCTTCATTAAGTGGCAAACATTTGACTATATTAGTTCGGTAAAATGAGAAATCTGACCGTAGGCCTTGCTCGGCCTGTTCAATAAGGCCACCTGAACGTGTATCGGGAGCTAAGGGCATTCTGTCTTCGTCCTCACCAAACTGTACAGCGGATAGGCCCACCCAAAAAATATCTGCCTGAGCACTGCTGTCAAGCGCCGGGTCCTGGTTAAGATAAAGGCCACAGGCATTACACCTTTTGCAGGCGCTTGGGTTTAGTTGAAGATCGTAATTTGCCGAAAATTTTACCGTCATTGAGGTTAATTGTCCGGTAAATATAGTCATGTAAGGCATCATCACCAACTTTAGAATAATTCCCGGTGTGGAAATTAAACTGCAATCGGCCAACGAGGCTTGAAAGTTCGCTATTGGGAGCGACTTGCTGGTTTTCTAAATCGGCTCCTTGTCGTTGCAGGTCATGATAGATCTCCGTAGCATGATAAGGCCGGTACTGGAATACACTTGTGCGGAAATTGACCTTATGGCGCTTCGCCAACGCCTTTAATTTTTTAGCCAGTGCAAAGGTCATATCCATATCCTCGGCGGTCTCGCCGGGGAAACCATAGATAAAATATCCCTTTACATTAATCCCTGCCCGGAAAACTTTTTTCATATTCTCTACGATGGTGTCCAGGTTGTGAGTTTTATGGATCGACCGAAGTATTGACGGCGAACCTGATTCTATACCAATGAAAAGCTCGAAACAGCCGCTGCTTTTGAGCGCATCCATCAACTCATCCGGTACATTAGAAAAAGTCTGCACATGAGCCATTGAGCGCCATTGCAGGTTGAAAGCGCTGAAAACATCCACTGCTTTCTGTACGGTATCCCTGGTCTTTAAAAACAAATCATCCAGCACACGAATTGAATTAACTTTCGGGAACTCTTTTAAGATAACATTGATTTCCGAAGTAATAGCCGCCGCATCCATTTCACGAATGGGCGTATCCTTGTTCAACGAACGGGCAGCGGCGCAGAACGCGCAATTATAAATACAGCCTCGGCTGGTAACGATGTTCGCCTCCAAAAAACCGAGCGCGTGTTTCACAGGCTCGTTTAACAGAAAATGCCGGTCCAACGGACTTATGGCAATATCCTTACTAAAATACACCGAACATCCGTTCGCCTGGAACACCCTGCGGCCTGGCTTGCTGAAAAAAGCATCCTGCTTCAATTCATCTCGCAAGATATCCGTTAATATCAGTTCGCCGTCCCCCGTTACGACATCCACCGGATTTGGTGTTACCCAATCTACAATATACTTATACAGCTCCCTGGTCGATAAACCACCGATAATAATTCGCGCCGGATAATTAATCCCTTCTACCAACTCTTTGACAAGCTGGTAATTCGTTGTAAAAATATTAGATGCCACCGCGTCCGGTCGTTTAGTATTGACGTATTCAATAAGGTCATGCAGGGGCATACGCAGAAAAACCGCATCAAGCACTTCTACTTCAAAACCATCGAGCTGCAATTGCGTAGCGATATAGCCTAAACCAAGGGGTGGTAAAGAATCCTCATCGTACAAATCGTTCTTTTCCTTGAAAAGCGGCGAATTTATAATCAAAACTTTCATGCGAGGCAAAATATATAAGGCCTGGTATTCTTATCCGGTACGACAAACCCATTTTTAATTTGGTAAATATCAATAGCTTTCATTTGCGATATGGTTGGGGCTTTATACAAAAATAATTATTATTCATAAGATAGCTCATTGGTTTATAGGCCATTAATCTTGTCCTTTAATAACTGAATATCTTTTTTTGGTGTACGCGGGTTAATCAGCGGATATTGTTCCAATTTGGCCAAAGATTCTTCCTTGCTGAGAATCCCGTTTTCAAACAACTGGTTTATCACCCATAACAGGCCCTTGACTACCAGTCCCCGGCGTTTAGCTTCGTTTCTCAGGCTCTTATCTGCGCTTAGAATAAGGCCCGGAACGCGAAAGGATAGTTCGAGCACCGAGCAGTCCGCAAAACTTAAACCAACGTGCTCAACACTTAATGCGATAATCTTAGTAACGTCACCATCATTATAAACGGTAAGCTTACCAGCTTTAATACCCTCAGCCAATAACTTAGCCTGCGTTTCATCAAGAACCTCGGAAACAACGAAACCGGTTGTTACGGGTGTAACCTCCAATAAATAAAATGTTTCTAATAAATCCAGATCGATCAAATCGAAAAGGATACAGGCATCTTTGATGACCACACACGGCTTAGTTGACACTACCTAACCCTTTCCTTAATAAATTAACAGGAATACCTGTAAGGGATGCCGCCTTGCTCATACTAATCATTCCTTCCGCAAGCGCGCGATTGATCAACCGCTCAAACAAAGTCGAGCGTTCGGCAACCGGGTAATCCCCAGGTTCTTTTTTCCCACCATAAGTCTTCGATAAATAAACACTCCACTTTTGGTAGTACACGGGAATGATTACTTCCAATTCCGATAAACGGTGAAGTACTGCCCTTAGCGAAATTCCAAAATGTTGCTTAATCAGGATCAGTTCATTAATAGCAATATAAGTACGCTTAGCGGAGCCAATCATTGCGATCAACTTTTTGGTTGGTATCAGAAAACAGCTTGCGAAATAATGACAAAGCTTTTCTATAAGGTTCTCAGCAATTTCTTCACTAAACTTCAACAACAGATGCGCCAACTCGTGGATGATGGTAAAACGGACCCTTTCAGTTGGTTTATCCTTAGTATTGACCATTAGCAGTGGTACACCAGATGAGGTAACGGCGGACAAACCATCAATATCCTCAACTTCATTCAATAATAACACCTTGATTCCCCGAAGTTCCAACATTTCGGTCAAATTAGATACTGGGTTATCTCCAAGGTTCCACTCTATACGGAGCCGGTCAGCCGCCTTTTCGACATCATCTTTATGCGAAATAATTAAATGTTCCAGGGGATTGTGAAAAGCCTGAAACACCCCTAAAATATTTTCCAGTTCGGTGCAGCGCTCAACGTAATCACGGGCCTTTTCAATGACCGCTTCTTCGTCCTTTTTAGACAGGCTGCTTTTTTTACGGAATAAAATAGCGCCGAGATCCACCTGTTGTTTCCTGAAAAAATAATCTGGTGATTGATTCAGGCATTTTGAAATGAGCATCAGTACTTCTGCGTTCGGCTTCATGGCACCCAACTCATATTTGTTCAACGCTTGTTTAGTGACACGGTTTTCCAGGGCATCGGCCAGATCCTGCAAAGAAAGGCCTGCCATTTTCCTGCCTAATTTCAAGCGGTTTCCGAAAATATTTTCATCCAGTGCGTCCATAGTTTTGTTTGTGTTGACAAATTTAATTAAAATATTGAATTTGTCAACTAATATTTTTAGGTTTTTTCTGAAGAAGTTAATAATCAGCTTCTCTAAGCGAAATTTCCTATCCTTAAAATAACAAATATTTCAAAAGGCATTAACGACCTCGCGCTTGTTCGGCTACTTTATGTTCACCATAAACTTCAATACCCGAATGATCACCTTTACCAATAATTGTTGGGAAAAAACAATTTTCATGGCAATTTATCCTCGATACCTCCAAGCTGCCTAATACAAAATGATACATCTGTTGCCCCAAATCAGCAATATCACCCGGAGCCAGGAATAAACTCAGCATCTGCAATACCTCCATCGAAGCTAAATGACTGCCAAAGGCAAACACATTTTCGTGGGCGTTTAATTTGGCAGCTTCCGGAAAGTCCTTCAAATAGGAAGGATCATCCAGATAGCCCTGCTTTTCCAAAGTTGCATTCTCGGTTTTATACTGGCCAATACATTCCAGGCAGGGCCTTAAATAACCCACGGTATGCGCCCGCCAATCAGCACCAACCAATTTTGTATTCTTTTTGTTGGTTCTTACCAGTATGCCGCCATCAATAACTGGTATTAAATAGGCATAGGAAATAAAATTGATCACCTGCCGCGGCCAGGGCCTGTCAACACAGCAAAAAATAATATCGCAGTTGAGAGCCTCTAAAAAGCTTTCCTTTTCGCAGATGCTATAATTACAACTGACAACTTCAATAGAAGGGGACGTACCGCTTTTTAGGATAGCGGCTTTGATGACCTCTACTTTTGCTTTGCCGATATCAGAACTGAAGACGTTTGTAAGACGGTCAAGGTTTTTTTCTTCAACCGGGTCAAAATCAATCAATGTAAAATAGGATATCCCAGTCCTCGCTAAAATCTCTGCAACCATGCTGCCTACACTGCCTAAACCAATTATGCCAACACGCAACCGGGAAATATCCTCCTGTGCCTTTTCACCCCAGGCAGATATGGTGCGTAACTGCTTGCCAACATCAAAATTGGGTGGAAGCAGATCATCATTAAATGTAATGCTTAGCTTTTTTGAGATCACCCTCACGTTTTCACACCACATTCTATTAAAGGTGCGTTTTTGTAATTCATCCTTTATCCAAAAACGCGCGCTCCAGGCCCCGTCCGTTCCAAGGGTTAAGCCTAAAACGGGCAATCCTGTAACCCCCATTACCGCCGGTGCCAGCCGTGTCTCTGCTATTACATCATCCGGGCTCATTCCCTGCCATCCTGTGTCAGGATGTGCATGTAAGAAGGCGACCCCTTCCTTGTTTTGTGCAGCTATTTTTAATACACGCTCCAAATAACAGGGCATAAAGCCAACATTCCCATGTACATTCCGGTCGCCTTCCTGGGGTAAAATAATTTTGCTTATTATGCCGGTTAAACGTTTGCTTCCTTTACCGGGTACATACGTGGCAAAACACAAATCTTCATCCTCATCCTCTCGCAGGAGGTGTTTTAAAAGCTGCTGGTGAATTTCATCAGTCATTACAACACTATAGTTTTCCATTACATCTTGGCCAAAATATTTCTAATATGCGCCATATAAACCTTGGCGCTTTTTTCGTGCTTGTTCCATTCTGGGAACGGCCTGCTCCAGTACCGCCATTCCTGGCCAAAGCCGCTGTTATGTATATTTTGCGGCGGCTCTACCCAACCGGATATACCGGCCGATTTGAAGTTAGGGCCAGGAGGGCAGTTCATAGGAAAATCAGCAGGCACATCGAAGCCAATCATGATCTTTTTACCAATATTCTTTCCAACGGGTATCTCATACTCAAATTGGATCTTAGTGGTATCAGGCTCCTGGATAATAAACCCAAGAGCCTTTAACTCGCTAATAAAATCAGCTCTTGCCATAGCCAATTAAGATACCGGCACTTCGCCGTTAAATACAGAAATAAATTTCAAGCCGGGGCAGCGCATCTTAATCGGCTCATTACCTTTACCTAAATAGGATATTTGCTTGCCATCATGCAACACCTGCATCAAATAATAGTCCTCCAACGGAGTTATATCGGCTAATTTTAATATTTCATTGGGGGTCAACTCCTTCTCTTCGGTAGTTTCGGGATCAGTATCTACGGTATAATGAAATACTTCAGGCGGTTTAACCACAAAGTGCTCTACACCATGTTCCGCCAGATTGACCTCATCGTACAGGCCAATGCGTTTAAAATCACCGTTGCGAAACTTTTGGTAAAGTGTGTGGCATTCTACTGGTAATTGGTCCGCGGTTTCCAGCAATTGTTTGCCGGTTACCAAATGGTGGTGAAAAACATAGTATTGCTCACCGATTTTAACTTTGTACTTCATCCCAAGAGGCGGCCTGCGGTCTTCACGTGCAAAAAGCTCGATATCGATGATGATGATTTCGATTTCAGCACCTTGTGCCTCCTCGTTTCGTTTATCATGTTCCATAATAATAGATGTAGCCGAAAATGTTTTTTTTGCAGGTGGCTGCAAAAAAAATTAATTTAGATACATCTATTATTATAAACCCTAGTTGATGGACCAGGAAAACTTTGATTTTAATGCTATAAAATGGGACGAAGTCATAGTCGGTGTCGAGACTTTTGCGCGAAAACTGCTTAAATCTAAAAAATGGTTCAGGGGTGATAACACCGAAATATATTTAAAAGGTAAGGAATTAAACGATTATGTTCATGATGCTATTGAGTTATTTTGGAAAAACAAAGAAAAATACAATCCGCACCGAGGTACTTTGATCAATTTTATAAATTATTATTTCTTAAGGCTGTTGATACACAAGGACTCAATTGAAGATGAGAATAAGGAAACTAAAGATACATCGTTATATTTTGACAACGACGAAGCCCGAAGCGACTACATGGAATCTATTTTGCCCTATGTAGAAGCATTTTTTGATGAAGATGTAGATTTTAAAAAGATCATGGCCGAATTAGAGGAGGGAGTAAATCACGAGCTGATCGTGGAACAGATATTTTTAGGCCGGAGCGGTTTCGGGTTAAAACGTAGAGAAATTATTAAAGAATTTGGGATGACGGAAAGCGAGTACGATAACGGCAACAGGCGATTGCAGACGATTATAAACAGAATAACATCAAAGTACAATATACGCCCTATCAAATTATGAGTCAACTCTCAAAACATAAATCGGAATTTGCGAAGCTAATTAATACGGATGCGCAGGACACCAGCAACGACTTCACGAGTGCTAAAGAATTTTTAACGCAGGAAGGGGTAAACGTCGACAGACTAATTTCCGATGGATTGAAACGTATAAAAAAAATGCAACTTCAGGTGGAGGCGGAAAAGAACCGCTCTGCAATGTTATCATTAGATAAATATGTTGACCGGGCAAAAGAAATGGCGCGACAACTTTTACAAAGCCCTACCTTTTCTTTTTTAGATTATTTAAAGGGTGAACAAGTAGTAGCCAGTTTCAGTAATCTTCAAAAACTGACGGACGAAGAAAAACTCTCGATAATAGAAAAACATATCACCTTAAAGTTGCAAAAGGAAGCAGGTGAAAGTAATGGATTTTAAATATAGTAAACCTGAAATAATAGCAAAAAATCTTCTTGAATCCTCGGGTATAGATATTCCTACAGAAATACCTATCAGCGATATTATACTTGGGAATGGCGCTTTTTATAGCGAAAAACCATTAAAAAATAAAGATGGGGAAATTGTATCGCTTGGTGAACGCTCCATTATTACGATAAATTCCGAAATCGCATTTGAAACGAGAAAGCGCTTTGCAGCCGCACACGAGCTTGGGCATTTCAAAATGCACAGAGACATTCAACCCGTTTTTTCAGATACTGAATTGCATTTGCTGTGCTGGTATCAGGGTGGTCAACATGAAATGGAGGCTAACACTTTTGCAGCTGAATTTTTGATGCCCAGTGAAATATTTCATAAGTCGTGTTTTATTACTAAAAAATTCGGGCCGAACGTGATCGAACACTTAGCCAATAAATTTCAAGTAAGCAAAACTGCAACCATTTTACGATTTGCAAAAAGGGGTAACCATCCTGTCATGATCGTTTGCTGTAAAGATAATCAGATGAAATGGTGGAAAAAATCCGACGATTTTTGGCCCTTTCTTGAATTTGAGAGAGACAAGCACCCGCCAACAGGCAGTGTTGCTTACGAACTTTTTACCTCCGGAAAAGTTTATGTTGGGGATGAAGCCAAGCAGGAGCTTTGGAAATCCGATTGGTTTCAGATGAAGGAAGATGAAAGGGATACCAAATTTTATGAGTATTGTCTTTTTGTAAAATCTTTCAATTATACGATAAGTATCATTTGGGAGGATTAAAAACGGTACAGAACCAAAATATTGCCAATATCGGCAACTATTGGCGTAAATTTGATTTCAAATAATCACTAATTTTTAAAAATCATTGGCATAATATTAATACCTGATAAGATCGTTTATATGTCAAGTATACTGTGCGGTTTACTTGACATTTATGAACGAGATCGACCGAAAGGAAACAATAATTAAGGAATGCCGCACAAGGAGGCCAAAATTCTAGCTTTTCCTGGCTGAAAAAAAAGCTTTGTTTTACCTGTATGGCGAACTAGCTGCAAAGCACGTAACAGGCGTAATACAAAATGTTTCAGTTTAAGTGTCGTGTAAATTCATATATGATTTATTTATCAAACTTTGGCAAAATATTTATTTTTTGCCAAAGTTTGACTTCTGAGCACTTCTGAACAATCCTATTATTTCAATTTGCTAAACGCTACACATCGAGTAGTTAATTGCAACTTGAAATTAATAAATAGCTACTCTTCTTCCCAGGAATAATAGGCGATCAACTCCAGCAATGATTTGATCAGCAGGCAAACTCGCGTGGATGGGTTGGCTTTAATGGCCGGAGTATTGCCATGATGCCTGAGCAAGGCAAATGCCCTTGTTAAGGCTTGGTCCTGGTCTCCAATAGCGGCAATAACAGGGATAACCGCACCGCCGTCAGTAGCATGGTCATAAACATAAGCATGATATGGTTCATGTTTGTTGATTTCTTCGCCAAGCAGCTGGTAAACCTCATTCCTCGATAGTGGGGTAGCTGCGTTGATATCCCGGAGATGCAGTAAAAGCCATAGTTCAAAAACCTCATTACTTAAAGCGATTTGGATCTTGTTGGCGCCTGCATTTGCAAGAGCCTTGTTCCAGTTCGCCATTCGGGTATTGTTAAGGTCCGCATCATCTTTATCAAAAACTACCCAAACCACATCAACCTCTTTTTTGGCCTCATCTTCAAGTTGTTCACGCTCTGTGATCGCCCGTGTTACTACGCCCAAAGGATCGCGCCCTGTACCAATTTCCCGCAGGTAAATACTTTCTTCAGGAATCTGTTGCTGGAATTGCCGGAAATAAGCCGGCTCCGTAACCGCATCCTCACAAACGATCAGGAAAAGGTATTTATATTTCCTCGGTCGTTCCGGCCGCTGAATCGCCGCTTCGGTCGCTCTTCCGCTTAAACTGCCTTTTTTAGCCATTGTTCCGCAGTTTAAATAGTGAATTTGCCTAACATCGGGACGGCACCGTAACGGCCTTCAATATACCGTTTCTCTTTATCTGTGTCGGGCCGTTCCTTCGCTGTACTGCCATCAAGATCATTGAGATATTTAAAATCCGACAGGGAATAGATCTCCGTGGATTCCCATTTGTTCTTTTCAGCAAAATAAATCTGGTCTCTCCGCAGGTTAGCATAGGATAGCAGGTTAGTATCGTGCGTCGTAAAGATCAGTTGCGCCCCGTATTTATTGATCTCCTTATTTAGGAAAAGATTGATGGTATCTAACGTCATGATGGGGTGCATATTTGCCTCGATCTCGTCAATGATCAATACATTGCCCTTCATTAGCGTGCTCAGGATCGCACCGCTGATCTGCAAGGCTTTTTTTGTCCCACTGGATTCAAATTCCTCAATCGGCCAACTCATCGTATCTGTTGTTTTTTTCCCCGACTTGTCGTAAATAAAATGCGAGGCCATCGGAATTCTTGTTTCCGACCGGCTATGCGGATTGACAACCGATTGCTTTTTATTTTCCGTCAGCCAGATCGTCGTATCTATATCGTCCTTATCATAAACCTTCATATTGATCTCTTCAATACCGGTTTTCATCCTGACCATATATTCCAATATCCGTTTCCGTAGTTCGGCGTCCTCCCACATACTAATGATGCCCGATTCCAGTTCGGTCTTGTTTTTATCATTGACAATGCCGACGCTGCTAAACCATTGAAATATTTCCCTGGCTTCTTCAATATTCAGCATATCGCAGATCGATAAAAAAAGGCTGTTAGGCTTAGTTGATTCGATGGCAGCATCAATAATTTTGGAATGAGCCTTTAGCGCAGAGGATGCATCTATAATATCTCCCTCCCGTAGAAATACAGGAACTTCTCTGCCGACAGCCTTTCGGTAAAGCCACTCTTTTTCTACGGTGGTAGTAAACTCCACGCCATAACGATAACGATTGTTATTCAGGATAAAAGTGATCTCAAAGCGAGTAGGTTTCTCAGTCCAGCCCTCCCGTAGGAGGAATGGCTCCCACGGAAGTTTTTGCACCGACGAAAACCGTGAAGATAAGGCGATCAGTTCCTCAAACAAGACCATCGCCATCAGCAGGTTGCTTTTGCCGCTGCCATTCGCTCCATAAAATGCGATCACATTCAACGCATCATATCCTGCCTCCTGAAAGACGTTCTCCGGGTAATCTCGTTGCTTGGGGGCTGGCACCAGGCTAATGACCTGCTCTTCCCCAATCGAGCGATAATTGCATACTCTAAATTCAATCAACATGGCTTATTTTGTAATATTTTCTCTAAATTACATAAGTTCATTTGAAAAAGCAAATTTATATTTTCATTTGACCGCAATGATTTGTCACCTTTTTAGCTAAAAAGGTGACAGTTTGAGCAGTAAATTGGAAACATGCTTGTATTCAATGATTATAATGGATGGGGGATATTTTCAATTAAGTAGATTTGTTAGATGATTCAGTATAGCAACCTTTTTACCAAAACCGAAAAGCAGGAATATATTAGGCTGGCTTTGGATCAACATGGAAATGCAAGGCAATTTATTTTACTGGAAACGCCTGAAGCTAAAAGATATGCGGGTTTCACCATGATGGTACGGGACATTGATTTGGTTTTACAGGCCATTAATCAAGTGTCTGACAGCAAGCACCCCATTATTATCCAGCAGAGTCTTTTCTTTTTCGCAGTGGTTACTTATGCCAAATCGTTCGCATCCAATGAATCGAACAGGCCTAAACTTGAACCTGGTGATATTTTTAAGAACGCCGATGCTTCACTAAAGGATGAACACGACCATATCATGCGGTTACGTAATGGCTATGTCGCCCACGCGGGTGCAGAATTGGACAGATGTTTAGTGGTGGGCACAGTAGTAGACATCAGCTTTGCAATTGGCTTTGATGTGGGCTGCCAGCTTTCCCAGCCAATAAACATGACCCCCAAATTAGCGGATTTCCAAAAATTGTGCGAGTTTGTAAAAAGCGCGGTCGCAATTAAGGTGGAACGGTCCCTTAATCAGGTAATGGAATATGCCACGAAACTGGAAGAGGAAGAATTTGAAAAAGTAGTTAGAACGCCAGTTAAAGATAACTTATATAAACTTGTAAAATCTGATAAGGAATTGCCGCAAAGCACTCAAAACTACGAATTCGTCAAAGTAGAAAATGATAGTTAGAACGGGGAATGATCCCGGCCGAAAAGACCAAAGGTTTTCATAACCGCAGGTCTGGTTAAACTTTATAATTTGACTATAAAACAAATGATAAATTATAGTTTTTTGTTCAGGAATTAATTCGTATATTTGGGTATTAACGTTCTCATACAGCATTAAATTGATCTAAAGAATTCGGTATACTTCGCGGTATACGTCTTAAATTTGATGACCTAACATATTGATAATTAGCGCTTTATCTCACGGGGTTCGAGTCCCAGCAGGATCACGAAAGGCGCTAGAAATAGCGTCTTTTGTCGTTTTAAAACATTTTTTCATTTGTCGGCGCAAATAAATCAATTAGTTCAAATGACCGAAAACGATTGATTTCGAAGATTTCCTTTCTATAATGTAATAAGCTTTTCCCAGTCGCCGGACAATGAAGTTAGGTTCGAGTCAATAAAAGGTAATTTCTCTTAAATCCGGTGCCTGCAGACAACAGCTCAGCTAGTTTTTACATATCTTAAAAGGGGGTAGAGAAAATGGAAGAAACGACACAGAGGATCTTGATCGTTATTTTTAGTTTATCTGGAACTTTCAACCGTGTAAACGAAGCTGTCGGCTTTATAATAGCCTAAATTATATTCTATTGGTCTTTCACCCTGATCAAATACAAACCGCTTACGGAAAAGCACCGGGCTGCCCGTAACGATCTTTAATTTTGCAGCAATGAAAGCATCTGCAGCTTTCGCGCTTATTTCCTCCTTAGACAGGGTGGCAACTATCGAATGCTCATTTTCCAGCATTTCATACAAAGGTGTTTTAAAATCTTCCTCGCCGGTAAGTCCCACACGGGGATGAAAATAAGAAGCGAAATAGACAAACGGTTCATCCGGTTTGCCCCGCACTCTTTCCATTTTCAATACCTTACGGTCAGTTTTGATCTCAAAAAAGTTGGCCAGGGCCTCATCGGGATAAACCCAGGTAACATGCAGTTCAAAATTTTTAATAGGTATACCGCGCACCTTCATTTCCTGCGAAAAGCTTAGCCAGTTGTTTGATTTCGAACTGACCGCCGCCTGGGCCACTTTTGTGCCGGTTCGTTTTTTGCGTACAAGCAGGCCTTCAAAAACCAGTTTATTAATGGCCTGCCTTAAGGTAGTGCGTGATATCGCCAGTATTTTGGCCAGTTCAACTTCGTTCGGTAGAAGTTTCCCGTTTTGATATTCTTCTTCTGCTATTAACTTTCGTAAAAGCGTTTCAGCCTGTGCATGAAGCGGGATAGGGCTTTTGTGATCTATGGAATACTTCATCGGTTTAAATAATACGCAATAGTAAGCATTTTTAGAAATTAGTTTGATTGTAGGTACATAAAAACAAAGCTAATTATTTGATATTGTTCTATAAATAGATTTTTTTCTTATTAAACATTTGGAAATTCAAAATAATTTATATGTTTGTACATTATAACATATAAACCATATAAGTTTCAAATTTTCCTGGCTAAAGTTAATTGCGTTCAAGTGCAATTTTTCTGTCTAAATTAATATGTACATACATTACTACATTATAATATGAATATAGCAAATACCCGAACTAAAACTGTTAAAAATCAATCAGAGGAAGCTCAGCCGAGGAAATCCACTCAACCACTTATGCCTGTGAAATTGAATCCTGCCCATAGCGGTAATGGCGCTTATAATATTTACCCGGTTTGTTCCCTGGGCGGAAACAAGGTATTTAATGGCTATGTTTCTCTTGCGGAATGGATCATCCGGCAAAAAACGGTTGTTATTGATGGTTATGCGGGGGTGTTCTGGGATAAAATCCAAACAGCCTTACAGGAGGAATTTTCGAGTACGGGATTATCGGTAAACTGGATAAAAACAAATGACTATTTAAGATCCGCCGACGCCGTTAATAAACTGATCGAACCATTTCTGGGTACGGCTGATTCTGTTTGGGGTACTAAGTGCACGCTTGAGCTGAAAGACCTTTTTAAATGGAGTGATCTTACTGATCAAAGGCCATCTGCCACCTGTGATATCAATATCCTCATGGGGCCGGCATCAGCCGCAGGGAACTGGGAGGCGCCGGTAATTTATATTGATCTGCCAAAAAACGAGCTTCAGTTCCGGATGAGAGCCGGGTCGGCAAACAATCTGGGGAGTGACCGTTTGAATAAACCATTCCTGATGTACAAACGATTCTATTTTGTAGACTGGGTTTTGCTGAACAAACATAAAAAACAAATTCTTGATAAAATCGCGGTCATAGCCGATAGCCAGTGGCCGGATAATATCAACTGGATGTTGAAGGCCGATCTCACAAAGGGATTAAATAAAATCAGTAATTCTTTTATTCGTGTAAGACCATGGTTTGAACCGGGGGCCTGGGGAGGCCATTGGATCAAAGAGCACATTCCGGGAGTAAACGCGGACGTAGTCAACTACGCCTGGTCATTTGAACTGATCGTTCCTGAGAACGGCCTGGTTTTTGAAAGTGATGACTACCTGCTGGAAGTATCCTTTGATTTTTTAATGTTCCACAACAACAACCAGGTATTAGGCAAACATGCTGAAATATTTGGTGACGAATTCCCTATCCGTTTTGATTTTCTGGATACCTATGATGGCGGCAACCTATCTATTCAATGCCATCCCCGCCTGAAATACATACAGGAAAATTTCGGAGAAGTGATTACCCAGGATGAGACTTACTATATTCTCGATTGTAAGGAAAATGCACAGGTATATCTGGGTTTCCAGGAAGGCATTAATCCCGATGCTTTTCAGGATGCACTACTAACAAGCCAGAATGAAAGTATTGAGGTAAACATCACAGATTTTGTCCAATCACACACTGCTAAAAAGCATGACCTGTTCCTGATCCCTAACGGCACCATACATAGCGCAGGTGCAGATAATATGGTATTAGAGATCAGCGCTACGCCATACATATTCACCTTCAAAATGTATGATTGGCTGCGTCTTGACCTGGATGGCAATCCACGGCCGATTAATATCGATCATGCCTTTAATAACCTTGATTTTGAACGCAAAGGTGACCGTGTGCAGGCGGAACTTCTATCCAAACAACGGGTGATTGACCGTGGGGAAGATTGGCAATTAGTACACCTGCCGACGCATAAGGAACATTTTTATGACATCCACCGCATTGAATTTGACAAAAAAGTAAGCATCGAGACCGATAATGCATGCCATGTGATGATGCTCGTTGAAGGTGAGTCAATTTTACTGGAAACAGCGGATGGTACTAAACAAATTTTTGCCTATGCAGAAACCTTCGTGATCCCTGCTGCTGCAGCAGCTTATCAGCTGACCAACCTGGGTAAAAACAGGGCAAAAGTTATCAAAGCATTTTTAAAATAAGAATATGATCACCGCGACATCAATTAAAATGGTTAAAAAAAATAACATTTACTTATACCTAGTGTGCATTGTAGCAGCCCTCGGTGGGTTTTTATTTGGCTTTGATACGGCGGTAATTTCGGGTACCGTAAGCCTGGTTAAGCATGACTTTAATTTAGACGCTTTACACGAGGGCTGGTTTGTCAGCTGCGCGCTGCTGGGTTGTATCATTGGGGTTAGCCTGTCAGGTAAACTGAGCGATAAATATGGCCGTAAGCTCGTCATGATCCTCTCAGCGGTTTTGTTTTTCGCATCCGCACTGGGTTGCATGCTTTCGGCTTCATTCACTGAATTGGTCCTGTTTCGTTTAGTTGGCGGTTTGGGTATCGGCGTAGCTTCTATGGTTTCACCGTTGTTTATCTCTGAATTTTCTCCGTCAAGGTTTCGCGGGATGATGGTCACTTTGTACCAGCTTGCCCTTACCATAGGTATCGTGATCGCCTATTTTTCCAATGCCTACCTGGTCAACCATTCAGAGCACTCATTTGAAAATGAAACTTACCGCAAAATATTTTCAGAAGAAGTTTGGCGCGCTATGCTCGGACTGGGTGCTATACCCGCCGGGATATTTTTAGCCGCGTTGTTCCTGGTGCCCGAATCGCCAAGATGGCTGTTACTCATGGGTGAGGAAGACAAAGCTAAAGCGATATTGGTAAAAGTTGATGGAGCGCTGGCTGCGCGAAACGAAATAGCTGCCTTTAACACTTCGCATGACCGTGAGGAAACCATGAACTTTAAGGAACTGTTCACCCCTGTTTACCGCAAAGCTTTATGGATCGGCCTGCTGCTACCTTTCCTTTCGCAGGTATGCGGCATCAACGCGGTGATCTACTACGGGCCAAGGATATTGGAACAGGCGGGTTTTACCCTGAACAATGCTTTGGGAGGGCAGGTAACCATTGGCCTGGTGAATGTGGTATTTACCTTTGTCGCCATCTTCACCATTGATAAATGGGGACGCCGCCCCTTATTGTTTGCAGGCATTAGCGGCGCAGTATTTTCATTGCTGGTTATCGGTGCACTTTTCTCATTCGGCGTTACTTCCGGTCCCTGGATTTTGGTCTTTATCCTGGCTTTTATAGCCTGTTTCGCTTTCTCTTTCGGGCCGGTTTGCTGGGTTGTGATCAGTGAAATATTTCCGAACGCGATCCGCGGAAAAGCGGTAGCACTGGCCACACTCTCGTTATGGGTGGGGAATTTCCTGGTAGGGCAGCTAACTCCCATCATGCTGGAAGGATTGGGTTCTTCCTGGACTTTCTGGCTTTTTGCGATATGCTGTTCACCAGCTTTATGGATCATCTGGAAATTGATCCCGGAAACCAAAGGCAGAACCCTTGAAAATATTGAGGCTTATTGGAAAGAGCGATTGAACATTCATAAAACGATTGTAAAATAAACTGATTTATGCCAACCGATAATTTATGTAACGACTAGCACAACTATAAAAAACCAATTCATTCCATTAAATAAATCAATTAATATGAGAATTAGACGATTACAAAAAACCAGAAAAATTAAATGGCTGCTCATGATGAGGCAGGTAGCAGTCATCGGAGTATTCATTTTGTCGCTAAGCTGCGTGATGGCTACTCAAGGCAAATCGCTCACCCGCAAACAAGGTACGCGCGGAATCTTAAATATTGCCATTACAGGGAATGTTAAAGATGACAAGGGCCAGCCTCTGCCCGGCGTAAGCGTATCTCTCGTCGGAACAACCATAGGAACAGTAACCGATCCCGATGGCAATTATAAATTGAGTGTGCCGGATAACCTGGCTAACGGTTCGCTGGCGTTTTCGTTCGTCGGATTTATCAAACAGCAAGTTGTTATCGGGAACCAGACCACAATCAATATCAGCCTGAAACCTGACACCGCTACGGCGCTAAATGAGGTCATTGTTGTTGGATACGGCACCCAGAAAAGGGCAACGATCAATGGTGCTGTAAGCGTTGTTGGCTCGAAGGATATTGGAGCCAAGCCTGTCGTAAATCCGTTACAGGCCTTACAAGGAGAATCTCCCAATTTAATCATACAGCAAAGTGCGTTAGATCCAGGCAGCAATGTAAGCATTAACATAAGGGGGGTAGCAACCTTAAATAACAATGATCCGTTGCTGGTGATTGACGGAATTACTTCACAATCCGTCAACGACCTGAACTTGTTGAACCCGAATGATATTGCAAGCGTGACTATTCTAAAAGATGCGGGCTCGGCCGCAATTTACGGCTCGCGTGGTGCAAATGGTGTAATTTTGGTCACCACCAAAAGCGGTAGACTAAACCAAAGGCCCACCGTCACTTACAATGGAAGTTATGGGTTACAGGTACCCGATGTATTGGTAAAAAAGGTGAGTGCTGCTGACAATGCATTTTATAAAAATGAAGCACTGGTTAATTCGGGCTTACCTCCGCAGTATACTCCAGAACAGATACAACAACTCCAGGCGCAGGGAAACGGCACCTGGGACATCAACCATTTATTATATGATGCACCCCAGCAGTCACAAAATGTGAGTATTACCGGCGGTGGCGAAAGCAACTATTATTTTATTTCTGCCGGCTACCAGGACCAATTGAGCAACTTTATCGGCAACGGGGGCACGGGCAGCAAATTTGGTTTTCAAAAATACAACCTGCGATTAAATCAAACCTCAGTCATCGGTAAATTCAAACTCAATACGATACTTGAGTATACCAAATCACGCAATAAATCAAACAGCGTCGGTGATAATAACATTGTTGCTGACGCCGACCGTGTGCCGGCAAATTACAACTGGAAAGATGCTAATGGTAACTTTCTAACCAATCCCGTTGCTTCCCAATATAATGAATACGGGGTTTTAGAGCAAGGGGGATTTAACCAGGCAGATAATGACCGCGTTTTTGGCAATCTTAACGGCACATTAAACATCACCAAAGATTTAAAATTAACTGGCGTTTTTGGCGGAACTCTTCAAAACAACGGTAATTTCTTCAGGAGGACACAAGTTAATTATTTACCGGGAGGCGTTTACGGGAACGATTTAACGACTTTTGATAACAACAGCAAGTCCTATTCATTTAACACTCAGGTATACGCTAATTATAATAAAACCATCGCCCAAAATCATAATATCGGGGTGACCCTGGGCGTTTCCAGCGAAATTAATAGTCAAAACGGATTTCAGCTGCAAAAAACGCTGACGGATCCGACATTCGGAAATGCGACCACAGGCACCCTCATCGATGCCACTAATTCATACAATAGCGTTACTATACAGGCCAATAGCCTGCAGTCCGTCTTTGGCCGGATAAATTACGATTATAAAAACAGGTACTTCCTTGATTTCGTATTCCGTGACGATGCTTCGTCAAAATTTGCCCAGGGACACCGAAACGGATTTTTCCCTTCGGTTAATGCGGGATGGGAGGTTTCTGATGAATCGTTCATGCAATCGATTAAAAATACACTTAGTCACCTGAAGCTTCGGGCAAGCTATGGTGTAGTCGGAAATAACCAGTCCGCCGGTAATTACACTTACCAAACCACCTACTTTAACTACCCTGCTGCCTACGGATTTAACAATGTAATCCAGGGGGGTGCCGGCACAAATCTGGCAAACCCGTTGCTTACTTGGGAGAGAGCCGCCACATTTAACATCGGGGCTGATTTCGGCCTGTTCAATAATACATTGACCGGCTCATTTGACTACTTTAGTAAAACAACCAGCAATATCCAGGCAACCCCCCTGGACGTTCCAACTATTTTCGGAGCAACACCGCCACAAGCCAATGTTGCTAAGGTAAAAGACCAGGGCTGGGAAGCCGAGCTAACTTATACACTAAAAACCAAAGGAGTTACCCAAAGTTTCAGTGTCAATATAGCCAACACTAAAAACACGATTTTAGCCTTAACCGGCAGTGCCACCCAGCTCATCTATAATGAAGATGTTTACCAGCTGATCGACCAGGTCGGCCGGCCAATTACACAATATTACGGTTATCAAACCAATGGTTTCTATCAAAACCAGGCCGATGTTACCAACTCTCCTAAAATAGCTGGAAATGTGGTGGGTGTAGGGGACCTGAAGTTTAAGGATTTGAATGGCGACGGCGTGATAGACTCAAAAGACAGAACTTTCATAGGCGACCCTTTTCCACACTATACATTTGGATTCACTTACCGGATTGCCGTTGCCGGATTTGACCTGACCGCATTTGTACAAGGTGTTGGTAAGCGGGATGAATTCCTTAGGGGTGAACTGGTAGAGCCGTTTCACTATAATTATGGTGCGACCGTTTACGAGCACCAGTTAGATTTCTGGACTCCGCAAAACCCAGATGCGCGGTTCCCGAGACTGGCTATTATCGGCTCGCCATCCAATACAAACAACTGGCGCTCCGGTTCAAACCTGTATGACTTTAACGCCGCTTATGCACGTTTAAAAAACTTGAATATCGGCTACACCTTACCAAAGGCACTGACTCACAAAATCGGAATTGAACGATTAAGGGTTTCCCTGATCGGGCAAAACCTGTTCACCTTAACCAAACTGAAATTCATCGATCCGGAAACATCAGAATTTGGGAATAACGTAAATCCATCTTCGGCCTCAAACAGCGCCAGAGCCTACCTGCTGCCGGTGTTTTACGGGATGGGACTGGATGTAACCTTTTAACAAAATATCAATAAGAAGCATATGAAAATATTTAAAAAGCTATTCATCGTCACCTTGGTGATCATCACATCGGCAGGATGCCGCAAGTTGAATATTGCACCAACGGATTCATATTCGAATCTTAATTTCTGGACATCAAGCGCAAATGTCAACAATGCATTAAATAATAATTATAGCCTGATCCTGAACAGCGCGCTGTATTTTAACCCCGAAGGGATGTCGGACAACGCCTATTCACAGAGCAACAGCGATTTGCTTTTGATTGGCAGCGGGACCGCCAATGCCCAAACAGCAGAATTTGCAAACGACTGGGCCTTTTATTATAAAACAATAAAGTCATGCAATGAGTTTTTGGCAAACATTGGTCAGAATAAAACATTGGATGCAGCTACGATAGCGAGGTTAACCGCTGAAATCCGTTTCATACGTGCGTATGAGGATTTTAATTTAACGAAATGGTATGGGGACGTGCCATTGGTAAATAATGATATTACGGAAGATGAAGCCAAAGTCATACCCCGTACCCCAAAAGCTGCGGTGGTTGCCTTCATACTAAGCGAAATAAATGCTATCCTGCCCGCACTGCCAAGCCAGGATCAACTGGCGCCAAGCGAAAACGGGAGAATTACTAAGGGGGCCGCCCTGGCTTTGGAAGCAAGGGTGCTATTGTACCAGGGGGACAAGATGGCAGAGGTTGTTACGGTTTGTGAAAGCCTGATGAACGATCAATCCGTTAACGGTACTTATTCTTTAAATCCAAATTACAGCAACTTATTTAGCGACCCTTCAACTAACAAGAATAACCCGGAAACCATCCTGGCGATGCAATACGTACCGAATACCACCAGGGTATGGTCTGATTTCTGGGATTTCGCGCCTAACAGCGTAGGTGGCCGGACCAGCGAGCTTGCGCCTACGCAAGAACTGGTCAACGACTACGTGATGCTGAATGGTGCAGGCATTAATGACGCCGGTTCGGGTTATGACCCTGCAAACCCCTACGCAAACCGAGATCCTAGACTGGCTGCTACGGTCGTTTATGACAAATATTTCTGGAACAATGGCAACGGAGCCAACGGAACAAGCAAAACGATTTACATTAAACCTGGCAGCGACCCCAGCGACAACGGCAACCAACCCAATGGCCCCGACGAATACGTTCCCGGCCGGGAAAGCTCGTCGCCGACAGGATACTACTGGAGAAAATATTTTGACCCCAGTGCGCAGGTGAATTTCACCTCGGGAAATAACCTTTACCTGTTCAGGTATGCCGAAATATTACTGGATTATGCGGAGGCAAAAAATAGCTTAGGCCAAATGAATGCCACGGTTTGGAATGAAACCATTGGCGCACTGCGCAAAAGGGCTGGATTTACCGATCCGAACGCAATTAACTACAATGCCGCGGGAGATATGACAACGATTATCAGGCGTGAAAGAAGGGCGGAACTGGCACTGGAAGGCTTAAGGACTGATGACATCAGAAGATGGAAAACAGCCGAGATTGTTTTAAACGGCTATGCACACGGCGCGCAGTTTTCCGGCGATCCTACTGTTGATAATGGATTTATCAGAGCTCAGAAGAGACAGTTTAATCCTGCCCGTGATTATTTATGGGCAATACCCAACGGCGACCTCGGGCTTGATAAAAATTTAACCCAGAACCCCGGCTATTAAATTTCAAACAGTAAAATATTATCAAAATGAAAAAATTAGTTACGTTAAGCCTGATGGTCCTATTGACCATCGTCGCTTTTACTTCATGCAAGAAGGATTCGAAGGGGCAGTTAAATACCAATGTGACACCGGTAAGTACGCTGACCACCCCATTAAATAACGCCAGTTTGAGTCTTAGCCCGGGGGGTGTGGGTATAACTTTCACCTGGAGCACTGCAGCGGTGCCCGATGGTTCCGACCTGGTATTATACGAAGTTGCTTTTGATAAGGCGGGCGGTGACTTCAGTAAGCCGGTTTATAAAATTTTGTCTGATGGGTCCGGGGTGCAGGCACAGGCGACTGTTCCACAGGATACTTTGAATAAAATTGCATCTATGGCCGGGATTGCGTCGTCAAGCACAGGGAGTTTAAAGTGGGCGGTAATCGCTTCAAAAGCAGCCAATGTAAAAGCAGGCACAGCGATCAATACCCTGCAAATTACCAGGCCCGCCGGGTTTGCGGTACCACCCGTTTCATTATATGTTACGGGATCAGCAACAGAAGCTGGAACCGATATGTCTAAAGCCATCGCCTTAAAAAAAACCACTGGCGGTGTGTTCGAACTTTATACCTCTTTGCAGCCCGGCACCTATCAGTTGGTTGACGGTTTGACCGCTTCCGCTACGAAATACTATATTGATGCCAACGGTATCATACAGCAGGGCGACGCCACAACCACGGTTACAGCGGCGACCACGCCTTACCGACTGTATTTTGATTTTAATGTGGCAACCTCAAAAATTGTGGCCATCCAATCTGTCGGCTTATTTGTATCTGCCTATGCTGCTGAACTGGGACAACTAAAATATATCGGGAAGAGTACCTGGGAAGCCGTAAAAGTTCCGATTACTTTTTACCAGTTTTCATGGGGAAGGGATGACCGGTACAAGTTTGCACTGCATACACCCAATGGAATAGAGTATTGGGGAAGCTCGCTTGCTAATAACGATCCGCCTGCGGGCCAACCGGCGTCCTATTTTTACCTTTGGCCGGTGACCAATGACCAATGGAATAATACCTATAAGTTTCCGCCGGCAGCGGATACACATAATATTACCGTAGATCTGTATTTCCAGGCCAGTGGCCCCTATACACATACTGCAACAGCGGTTAACTAAATTTACACGATTTATACCAGCATAGTCCACCTGTACGCAGGTGGACTTTAATACTTTTACGATGAGAAACTTTATATACGGCTACATGATTGTTCTAACGGTACTGGCAGTTTCCTGCAGCAAATCCAATATAACGCCACAAACCAAGCCGGCTGATACTACAAAAACACCGCCCGCTGTTTCTATCTACTTGACGAACGCCAAAGCAACCCACACGTTCATAGCCAATAATTACTTAACGTCATACGGTAGCTACCGGGTAAATACGACTACCAACATCAACAGTGCTTTCGAATGGTATAATGCGAGCCAGCTTTACGCCGACGCGGAGATGGTTGCGTTGGGTGACGCTACCTATCTGCCCCTGATGAACAATACGTTTACCTGGCTTAATAAGCTTACGGACAAATCAGATAGCAATGGAGGGTATTTTGCCTTTGCTAATTTAGACGGATCAGGCGGGAGCGGTACAAAATACGTTGACGATGATGCTCTGACCGGGGTGGCTTACCTGGCTGCTTACGATGTTACCACGGGCACCGTGCAAGCCGGCTATCTGAATGCTGCCAGGTCCTGCGCCAACTGGCTGATGAACAGCGGTCAATGGGACACCTCTTTTGGCGGAGGGTTTTGGTGGAGCACCGATAAAACTGTTAAACCAACACAATCCAATGGCCTTGCATTACAACTTTTTTTGCGGCTATATAAAATAACCGGGCAAACCGAATATCGCGATTGGGCCGTACAAATAAATACGTGGTTAAATACAAAAATGTTCAACAGTGCCAAGGGCCTTTATATATGGCAGATTGAAGCAAACGGCACGGTTGACCCTGTGAACTTTACGTATGATAACGCGATCATGATCGAGGCTGATTTATTATACGCTGACGCGACCGGAGATAATACCTACCTAACCAAAGCACAAGCGCTGGGGAATGCTATGATCAAAACCTTGTATGACCCGAACCACAACGTTTTTATATTTAACACCAATGATATTCGCATAAACCCATGCTATTGTGGCTGGGCCTCACAGGCGTTGATTAAGTTATTTGAAGCTGATCGAAACAGTAGCTGGCTGACCTACGCAACGGCAAACATCAATCAGATCAATGCCGTAATGAAAGCCGCAAATAATGGATACTACCAGTATGCGGGCCTTGACGGAGCCGGACGCTATAGCAATATGGAAGGTGTAGACCAGGCGTGGATGCAAAGAGTGCAAGCCATGCTTTCAAAATACAAATAAATTAAAATGATTCAATTGCATTAGGTCTGTTATACCTATTAAACCAAGTTTATTACATGAAAACATTAATAAGACCAGTTGTTTTTCTTTTAGCAGTTTTGCTTCCGGGCGGGCGCCTGATCGCCCAGGACCTGTTAAAATATGTCGATCCAAACGTTGGTACTGCGCACAGCCGTTGGTTCTTTTACACCCCGGCCGCTGTGCCGGGCGGCATGGCTAAACTGGCCCCCTCTACCAATGGTCATTACGGGAATGCACAGGGCTGGGAGGCTGTTGGTTATGATACCCGGCAGAACTCCATCGAGGGGTTTGTTCATTTCCATGAATGGCAGGTGGGCGGCGTAAGTTTTATGCCTACAACGGGGCCGATAAAAGTAAAACCAGGCGCATTGGATACACCTAACAGCGGATATCGCTCGCATTTTGACCGTAAGAACGAGAAAGCTGAGCCCGGGTACTACAAAGTGTTGCTGGATGATTACAACATAACTGCTGAACTTACCGCGACCAAAAGAGTAGGTTTCCATCGGTACACTTTTCCAAAGAATGATCTTTCGCACATTATTCTTGATATCGGGAACATGCAGGGAGAAAGCGGTCCTGTCACCGATGCAGGCATAAAAATGACTGATGATACACATTTTGAAGGGTTTGTGAGCATCTATCCCAAGTACGTAAAAATCTACGATACAGAAGGGAAAGTAATGATGTATTTTTATGGGGAGATCAGTAAAAAGCCTGAAAACGTAGGTTCATTTACCGCGAATGGTATAAAGCAAACCTCTGCATCAGCTAACGGGAAAGGCGCTGGTTTGTTTCTGGATTATAAAACAACTGAAAAGGAAACCATAGAGATCAAGGTGGGCCTTTCCTATACATCAGTAACTAACGCCAGGCTAAATCTGCAAACCGAAGCAACGGGACTTACCTTTGAGCAGGCAAAATCAAAAGCACAAAAGACCTGGCGCGAAGAATTGGGCAAACTTTATGTCGAAGGGCAAGATGACACGAGTAAAGTTAAATTCTATACCGGGCTATTCCATGCCCTTCTGGGACGCGGGGTTGCCAGCGACGTAAACGGGGCCTACCCGATGCATGGTGGAAAGGCAGGGCAGTTGCAGCCGGATTCAAAAGGAAAACTAAGTTATAATTTTATTAATACCGATGCCATCTGGGGTGCCTATTGGGACCTGACACAACTATGGTCATTGAGCTACCCTGACTGGTACGAGGATTATGTGCATACCCAGTTACAGATCTATCAGGACAGGGGTTGGTTTGGAGACGGAATAGTGAACAGCGAATATGTTTCCGGCGTAGGAACCAATTTTGTCGGTCTTTCCATTGCGGCAGCATACCAGGCAGGTATTCGCAATTATGATATCAACCTGGCTTATGAAGCTGTAAAAAGCAATGAGCTTGGCTGGAAAAACCGGCCTGCCGGCTCCGGCAAACTGGACACCAAGGCCTTTCTGAAATATGGTTATTCCCCCCACCTGGAGCAAACCGGCAGGGATTTTGTAACGGATTCCACAGGGTCAAATTTCTCGGCCTCACATACCCTGGAATATAGCTTCAGTGCGTTTGCAGCTGCGCAAATGGCAAAAGCCCTTGGGAAGAATGACGATTATAAAAAATTCATCAAGTATTCAAACGGATGGCGGCATCTATACAATCCCGCAAATAAACTCGTCCAGCCTAAAAATGCGGACGGTACTTTTATTAATAAGTTTGACCCCTATGCGCCGTGGCGTGGCTACCAGGAAGGCAACGCCATGCAATATACGTTTTATGTCCCTCAAAATCCTGATGCATTAATCTCGATCCAAGGAAAAGGCTATTTCAACCGCAACCTAAACGAAATTTTTGAAAAGTCTGAAAAAGATGGTTTTGGCGGCGGTAAAACCATCAATGCCTTTGCCGGTATAACGTCGATTTACAATCACGGTAATGAACCCAGCCTCCATATTAGCTGGTTATTCAACTTCTCCGGTAAACCCTGGCTTACGCAAAAATGGACCAGGCTGATCTGTGATGAATTTTATGGCATTGAACCTATCCATGGCTATGGCTACGGGCAGGATGAAGATCAGGGGCAATTGGGATCCTGGTATGTGATGACGGCTCTTGGTCTGTTTGACGTAAAGGGTTTTACGGACGCCAAACCCATTATTGAGCTAGGGAGTCCGATTTTTGATAAAGCTACGATAATGCTGGGCAATCACAAACAACTGATCATCGAGGCAAAAAACAATTCGAAACGAAATATGTATGTGCAGTCTGCCATGTTAAATGGCAAGCCACTGGCTAACTGCTGGCTATATCGCGATGAACTGATGAAGGGTGGGAAATTAGTATTTATCATGGGTGATCAGCCGAACCAAGCATGGGGAAGTAAAAATCCGCCGCCGTCGGCACAATAATTTAGAATATGAAAATAACTGTAAAAATGAAACTGGTTGCAGCTTGTATGGCCGGCACTGTCCTGATAATGACGAAGCCTGTATTTTCCCAAAACGCGAAAATTTCAGTTGAATACCAGAATCGCGCCGAAAAAATATATGCTGATATTTGGACCCATTACCGGGTACCTGCCTACCCTGGTTTGTTCTCTGAAAATTTTCCGTCCAATAAGAACGATACCCTTAACTATTTTCAGGGTAATGGGGTAAAAGAAAAGGATGTAAGTTTCCTGTGGCCTTTTTCAGGGGTATTTTCTGCGGCTAACGTCCTGGTAAAGATCCCATCCGAAAGGGGGAAATATTTACCCTACCTGGATAGTTTGGCAACAGGCATGCAAGACTACAGGGATACGACACGTTCACCCGTAGGCTACCAGGCTTACCCAAGAAAATTTGAAAAAGATGATCGTTATTATGATGATAACGGTTTGGTGGGTATTGAGTATATGGAGGCCTATTTCAATACAAAAAACCCGGTTTACCTTAAAAGGGCAAAGGTGGTTTTCAAGTTTATCCAGAGCGGCTGGGATGACGAGCTTGGCGGCGGCGTGTTTTGGCTGGAAGGCCATAAAGATCAGAAGCCGGCCTGCAGTAACGGGATGGCCCTGCTGGTTGCACTTAAGCTGTATAAGGCTACTAAGGACCCGGAATACCTAACCTGGGGGAAGAAATTTTATGACTGGATGAAAAAGAACCTGAGCAACCCCGACGGCGTTTTCTGGAATGATAAAAAAACGGCGGATGGTAGTGTAAATCAAACTTACTGGACTTACAATTCAGGCTCCATGCTGGAAGCTTCGGTGCTTTTATACCAGTTCACCCGTACGAAGAGCTACCTGGATGAGGCAGAGTTGATCGCCAAAAATACCTACAGGCATTTCAGCGGGGAGAAGCATGATCCCCACCTTGGCATGAGGATCGACCTGCCCTGGTTTTTAACGGTATTATTTCGCGGATATGATGCTTTATATCATGTAGACGGCGATTACACTTATATCGCAGCCATTAATAAAGACCTGGATTATGCCTGGCAAAACACCCGTGACCAATATGGGTTTCTGACCAAAAGCTGGACAAATAACACTAAAGAAATAGAAAAACCAAAATGGTTGCTTGACGAGGCCTGTATTGCTGAACTATATGCAAGGCTGAGTCTCTTGGAAAGTGAGCGGCATCATTAATTACGTTATGAAAAAACGAAAGCCGAATATAGGATTGATGGTAGCTTAATGACAGGGTTCAGGCATTACTCTCCAATTATCGGTAGTTAAATAATAAAGAGCGGCAATACTTTTTGAATGGAATTGATTCCATTCAAAACAACAAATGAACTTGTAAATAATTTAGTTATAGGGTTTAGTTGATTCAATATCAGCAATGATATTGAAATGCGTTCCGGGGTGAGATACGGGACGCATTTTTTCGCAGGCGGCGCCTGCTCCGATACGCCCAGGTCCGTCTGACCAGGTGTTGCTACAGGTTCCGAACCTGTACGAAAACAGCAAAAAACGGGTTTACGGGTCAACGGCGCAATTGGTTAGATTACCGTAGGACCGCCAAAATTGGTGTTCGCGATCTTTTCTCCGCATTTTTCTATTTGCGCACTATTTTTATCTTTACACAATATTATTTTTTGTGTCCAGATTAGTCATTCCCCTCCTATCTCTTTGTTTTTCCGGTTTAGTTTCAGCAGCACAATCTGTGAACTGTGATTCCGTCTTAGCTCGCAGGCAGGTGCCCATCTTGTGCTATCACCAGGTCCGCGACTGGCGGCCCGGCGACCGTCAGATCGATAAGGATTATATTATCCCACCCGCAACATTCGGGGCGCAAATAAAAATGCTGTCTGACAGTGGCTACCATACCATTTTGCCCGATGAGCTTTATGACTACCTGGTTAACGGTAAACCGCTTCCGGCCAAACCCATTATGCTGACCTTTGACGACACGGACGGCGACCAGTTTACCGCAGCCCGTCCTGAGCTGAATAAATACGGCTTTAAAGCCGTGTACTTTATTGTAACCAATAACATCAGCAAAAATAAATACTATATGAACCGTGCGCAGGTCAGGCAGCTGTCGGCCGAGGGTAATGTAATCGCTTGTCATACCCGCGACCATGTGAATTTTAAAAAATTAAAGGGCGCGAATTGGGAGGCTCAAGTGGATGTGCCCAAGTGTAAGTTGGAGGAAATTACCGGCAAACCGGTGGAGTATTTTGCTTTCCCTTACGGATATTGGAACCGGGCAGGCCTGCCCGAGCTGCATAAACGGGGTTTCAAAGCCGCCTTCCAGCTTGATCAGCCGCGCGACCCCAAAGCGCCCCTCATGACCATCAGGCGCATCGTCACCTGCGGTTATTGGAGTCCTCAAACCCTCGATTACAATATCAAACACGATTTCGGGCGACCATCTATTGCAACTGGTAGCCTGGCTACTCAGCAATCAGGTCGCGTAACGGGATATCCAGCAGGCCACAAATCTCACCAAGGCTCTCGGCGGTGAGGTTATAGGTATGAGAAAGCCAAATCCTTAAATGAACAGTTTCCCGGCGCATCAGGACCGAAAAGTGACGCCTTGACCAGCCATTCTCGTACAGCATTTTCTCGATCCGTTCAGTGACCAGCGCCCGGTTCTCTTTCAAATGAATATCGGCAGGACTAAGTTTATGGAGGATAATACTCAGCAGGGAGGTGCGGTCGTCTGTCATAATGAAAAATTTAAAGGTGAATGTCTTTAAAATTAAGCAACCCTTTCTTCATTTACAAATATTATTATTTCTATTTCTCCCGTCGCTCCAGTTTGCACAATCTATTTCCGGGCCGTTTATTCCTTTGCCGAATTAAAAAACGATTTTCTAATTTTCAAAACAGCGATATAGGTTATTTTAAACTCAATGCAGGTCAAAAATCATATCTCATCTCTCGATTGATATATTATATTTTTGTAATAATTAATTTAAATACTTAGCTTTAAATGCCTTATGTAGTTTATCTGTATTGACAATATAAATTATTTAATTATGAAAAAGGTATTATACACGCTATGCTTTCTTAGTGCACTTATGATTTCCGATACCGCCGCGGCGCAAGGATTCTTAAAGAAACTAAAAGACAAGGTGAATAAAACGGTAGATAACGCCGTTGATAAAAAAGCCGGTATCCCTCCTGATAACAGTTCTGGCAACAACAGATCCAACTCTCCAGGTAGCCCTACCAATAAAGGTGGCGGTGGATTAAGTAATACTGCCCCGCCTGATGTAAAAGCTCAGATCGCAGAAGCCGAAACCGCCCATGCCGCAAAGAATTATAGCGATGCCCGCTATTCGTTACAGCAGGCGCTCATGGGTGTTGAAATTCAATTGGGGCGACAGATTCTTAAGTCCTTACCACCTTCGGTAGACGCATTAAACGTAGATACCTTGCAGGATGTAGTAATGAGCACCCAATGGGGATGGAACAACCTTAGCATTCACCGTGTATGGAAAAATACCGCAGACAAACAATTAACAATCACTGTTGGCAATGCCGGTATGTACGCAGGGTTGGCTGCTCTTTATTTTTCAAATGCCGGCATGGTCGAGGCCAATGGCGCTAAACAAAACTTCAAGCAGGTAAGAGTCAAAGGCAACAAAGCGATTATTCAATACGAAGACAGTAAGGGATATACACTAATAGTATCACTCGGCCAAAGTTCTATGATCGTTTGGGAATGCATCAACTTCGCCAACGAACAGGAAGTAATGAATACCGCCAATACTTTTGATATTGATAAAATAAAAAAGATGCTTGGGGAACAATAAATTTAATCTTCAACAAAAAAAAATTATGAAACTTTTTATAACATTCATCGCAGTCATCGCCATTACAAGTGCCGGTGTTGCACAGGATTTTACTAAAGCAATAACCACTGCTAAAACCGCTTATAGCGCCGGTAAGCTGGAAGATACACATTTTGCTCTGCAGCAAGCTATGCAGGAAGTTGACCTGATTGTGGGTAAGGAGGTGCTTAAACTGTTGCCGCCTAAAATTGATGTAATGGAAATCAATGCAAAGGAAGATAATGTTGCTTCCAATGTTGGCTTTATCGGCGCTACCATACATCGCGCTTACGACAAAGGCACCAGGAAGGCTGATATTTCTATCATTAGTAATTCTCCTTTGGTTGCTATGACAAATATGGTACTAAATACACCACTTTTAGGCGGAATGATGAGCGATGGTAAAAGCAAAACCGTAAAAGTTCAGGGTTATAAAGCAAGGCTGGAAAAGCAGCCAGGCAGCACAAATGACAAAAACAGCTACGACCTGCAGATACCATTAGGAAATGCTTTATTTACATTTAAGGTGGATGATTGCACTGATACACAAATATTGCAGTTCGCAGATACGATCCCACTGCAACAGATAGCTAAGCTGATTGAATAATGATTTACTGTATTAAAAGATTATTTACTTTTCAATACCAACCTAAGACCAAAGCAAAGCAG